>Ga0255155_1000054_pt1 | contig 37106 bp, 33 predicted proteins | sample Atl_Atl_RepC_8h_FD_186025 | JGI IMG/M metagenome (GOLD analysis project Ga0255155, IMG submission 186025) | Freshwater microbial communities from Altamaha River, Georgia, United States - Atl_Atl_RepC_8h | ecosystem: Environmental > Aquatic > Freshwater > River | place: USA: Georgia | collected...
AGAGACCTTAGTTATCACCTCAGACCTGGGCCCCATGCCCGAAGTGTGTGCAGAACACGTATTGTACTGTGATCCCTACGATCACAGAAGCATTGCCAAAAAAATGCATCAAGCCCTTAAAATGCCCAGGGAAGAACGCAAGACTAGAATCGAGGCTGCAAAGTTATACGCATCCCAGTTTACCTGGGCTAAAGCTGCCCATAAAATCATGACCAAAATTGAAGAATTGCTCGCGGAAAAGCAAAAAGCACCTTCTTAGGATTCCTCCTCTCCACCTTCCTCCTCGTTCTCCATCCAATCCGTTGGGTTATGAAAACCCTGTTCTGTGGGTCTTCCGGGGAGCCCAAGCGATTCTCGCATTTTGTCCATAAACCGGTTGGAAGCCAACTGCAACACACGCAGGCAACGCTGAAAAACACTTTTGGAGTTTTCAATGGGGTCACAAAACATCTCAACCGCTGCCCATAACTTGTCCGCCAACTGGTATAACTTCACCACTTTCATCTCAGCATTGATTTCCATGATGAACTGGCTGGATTTTTCCTCTTCATCCGGGGTGCTAATTTCCCAAAACGCAGGGTACACCAGTCGAAAATATCCCGGGTCGGAATTTTCCACAAACAACAAATAACTCTGCCCTTCATGCTTAAAGACAATGTCACCATCTTCGTCGAGTTGGGGGCGATAGCCCTCTTCTCGAAGAAATTCCATGAAGAAATCCTGTTTTTCTGACATGAATGTCCCCGAATACCAAATAACTTGATACTCAACTACCTTACAGGTAGCGGTGGTAACCTTGCAAGTAATTCATGGTTATTTAGGAAAGAAGTTCCAGAAAATGAACGGGGGAGAAATTTGCAGGGTATTTCTTTTCCTTATCTAACACTTTTCCATTTCCGGAGCTGTTGGAATTTGTCGCAACGACCGCAAGCTTTTTGCCTTCGCTGCCAACTGCAACAGCATGGCAGTTCGGATAATTAGAAACCGTGTGATAAGGCTGGTTTTCCTCTACCTTCAGGAAAAACAATTTGCCATTACCAGGTTGCCCACTGCTTACAGCCACCAATTCCTTGTTATTCAGAAAACGAAGATCATGCACAAAACCATCATTGTCACTGGAACCCTGAACAGTCTTAAGTTCCTTGCCGGAATTCCAATCAAAGATTTTTATTACCGTCATACCCTGGACAAATCCACCTGTGGACGGTTTGCAGCCTCCGCAAGCCATTAAATTTCCATCGGGGCTAAAAGCAATCGAGCGTACCCCACCCACATCCTGAATTCGATCAAGCTTGTAAAAAATAGATGCATCAAAAGATCTTTTCTTCTCGCCATTATTCACAACAAATTCGTCCAACTTACCGTTTAGGTCACTTACCACCAAAGTTTTGTCATCCGGTGAAAAACACAAGGCCATGGGTTGGGATGAAGCATAGCTCCACTCTCGAATTTTGGAACCATCCTTGGTGGAAAACAACCGTATCATTTGGTCGGTGGCACAACTCGCAACAGTACTTGAGTCATTGCTAAGTGCAATTTTCTTTATCCAACCAGAATGGGCTTTGGGATCATGCCAGACTTTTTGAATATTACCCTGTTGAATCTTGTGATAGGCCAGGCCCCCCCAAGAATCACCGCTTGCAAAACTTTCATCTTTAGAGGAACAATCAATGGTTTGCACCCATCCGTGATGTAATGCAATGGGCGGTAGTTCCTCGTAAGAATCATTAAGCAGTCGTATTTGTCCATCCATGCAACCAAGAACCAAGAATCTTCCGTCCTTGCTGAATCTGGCCGCATTTGCCTGAGACGGAAGGTTTACAGTTTTTATGAGTTTGGTTTTCCCAGCCGGCTGGTCAGCCTTCTTTTGAAGGAACATTATGCAAGCACCTCCGTCACAGCCTTTTCATCCTCATGCGCTACTGGAAGGGGCTGGCCCTGATTGTCATATTCCAGGCTGGCAGAATCCAAGCCCAATGCACTGAACCAAGTATGAAACATCGATCCAATATCGTGAGATTTACCCTCAACCTCAGTTCCAAGAGCATTTGTCTTGCCAGATACTATTCCTTTCTTCAATCCGCAACCTGCCATGGCGCATGACCATGCCTCAGGCCAGTGATCTCTACCGTGGTGACCGTTAATTCTGGGAGTTCTCCCAAATTCGGAAAGGACAATTACCAGAACATTGTCGAGCATTTTGCGATCATGCAAGTCATCCATCAAAGCTGCAAAAGATTTGTCAAATTTGGAAACCAGACTTAGATGGCCGTTGAAGTTATCCCCATGGGTATCCCATCCGTATGAGGTAACCTTAACAAACCTTACGCCTGCCTCTAGCATTCTGCGTCCCAAGTACAAATGCCTGCCAAGATCCCAAGTGCCATATCGTTCCGCATCCTTGGCAGACACATTGGCAGGGTCAAAAAGGTCCAACCTTTGCTGCAGTTTATCGGCCATGTCAAACACTGCGGTGGCAGCCTCCGAATTTTCAGGCATCCGTCCTTTGCGATACTGTAAATCCAGCTTCGCCCTAAATTCTTTCCTAATATCATCCAACTCTTTTGAAACTGTTTGGGCTCTCGGAAGATTATCTGGTGGTTTCCCATCCCCAAAAGCAATAGCCCCATATTTGGGACCAAGAAAGCCTGCATCCTTGCTGATGAAACCTCCGTTCATGGGTTTTATCCAAACATAGGGAGGCATTCCCTCTTCGCATGGCCCCATCAGCTTACTGATTGCAGAACCAATGTAAGGGTAGGTAACACCGCGGTTTTTAGGATCACCCCGCTGGATTCGATCCACACCGGCACTATGGGAATTATCCTTGGTGCTAAGACTGCGAACGATGGCCATCTTGTCCATGTGCATTGATGTTTTAGGCAAAAGCTCTGAAATGTGGATGCCATTTACATTAGTGGGTATTGCTCTAAAAGGGCCACCAAAAGTTGTATTCGGTTTTGGATCCCAGCTTTCCAACTGACTGATTCCCCCATCCAACCAGATAAACATCACCTGCTTGTCTTTTTTCTTTATTGCTTCAGCAAATGCAGGAGAAAACATGCCTGCCGCCCCAACAACCCCCAAATGTTGAAACCATTCCCTTCGAGAAATATTGTGTTCTTTCGAAAAGCATTTCTGCATCTTGTTCATGGGTCAAAATCCATAAATTCTAGTGATTCAGGTTAAATTCACTGCTGGCAAGCAAGCCCCATACAAGAACTTTATATTTGGAATCTTTGGCTTTCTTAAGCACTTCCAAGGCGAACCGAACTTCATACTCTGATGGTTTTCGAATCAAAGTTGACAGCCATGCTAATTCGATTGCTTTCCGTTCATCCTGAATTTTTTCAAGCTGGGCTACCAGCGAACCTTCGTCAGGTTCTAATAGCTTCAAAACTGTGGAATCATTCAGAAGAAACAAAGCCGCTTGCAACGAAAAAGCAATTTCGTCCTCGGGTTCCCTGGCAGCGTTTGCAAAAGCCTTCATATACTTTTGCAACAATGCTTCTGGGAAGGAGGGTTCTTCACCTGGTTTATCCTTGTTCCATCTGCCAGTTGCCACAAGAATGGAAGCCAAAAGCTGTTCAGCGGAAAGACGTTTTTCTAATCCATACACAAAGAATTCCTTGGCAGGCAACTTCTGATCCATTCTGCTGGACCTTTGATAGGTCTTGCTTTTAGCCAACTCCGAGATCAACCATCGGACATCATACTTATGTGCTTCGAATACTTTGGCAAGCATATCTAAAAGTTCAGGGTGTGAAGCCGGGTTACCGGCATGGTGTAAGTCCAAAGGGTGAACCAATCCTCGCCCCATGACAAAAAACCAGACACGGTTTACCATGTTTCTGGAAAAACTGGTATTCGCAGAATCAGGCAAAGTCTTGGATAATTCCTCGAGAGGGCTGAACTTTGGCACTCCTTGAAATTTCTTTTTGGGATCGGGCGGAACCAGATACTCTTGCCCCTTTGGAAAATCCGGAATGGATACCTCCATCAAACCTGGAACACGTGGCCCGGTTTCTTTTTTCTCTTTCTTGAACACCGAAGCGTATTCCAGTTTCTTGCTGGTAAGCTTTTCCGCCACCAGCATGGTCTTTGCGTCTTTCAGGTAAGTATTTTCAAAGAACGCAAAAAGACCTTTGAAGTCTTGCTGCTTATATTCTTCCACAAAAAGATGATCATGACATTCCGCACAGCGTAAGTCTTTGCCTAAAAACAGCCTTCCAACATCCCTGGCAAGACCTGAATAATCGACGGGGTTTTGGCCGTAGTTTTCCAGCCGCTTGGAAATAAAGAAGCCAGCTCCGGATTTTTGTTCTTCAGATCGCTTACCCTTGAGAATTTCAGAAGCCATCACATTCCAGGGTTTGTTTTCAAAAAAGGAGTTTTCAAGGTATTCGCGCCATTGAGGGTTATCCCCCAACCGCTCCATAAAATGAATATGAAAGAAATCAGCCAACCGTTTTGCCCCACTTTTGGATGCCAAAGCTTTATCAATCCAGGCACCTCGTTTATCAGCACTCTTGTCTGCGAGAAAATCCTTTTGCTCTTGTAGGGTGGGAATGCGACCAAGGAAATCCAGGCTGGCCCTGCGAAGAAATTCCAAATCATCAGCTACCGCCGCAACAGCCAGACCCTTTGCTTTCTGCTCAACATGTCGGTCTATCAATTCATGCAAAGCTTCCTTTGCATTCAAGGAGGCGGAGAAGAAAATAATCATACAAACAGATGAATAGAAATAAATAAATCGCATGGCGGGAACTCAAGGGGTCTAAAACCAACTTCTATATCTTAAATCTTCATAACCACCAAACAAGAAATAATTGATGTTTAAAAAACTTTCCTGGCATGCACAACACGCTGTATCTGGCTTCCATCCGAAATTGTAGGTAATGATTCCAATCCAACAGTATCCTTTATTAAATTACCAACCGCCTCAGCCTGACCAACACCAACCTCGATAAGTAAATGCCCGCCATTTTTTAGGCTGGCAGGCACCTGTTTGATAATCTCGGAAATAATATCCAACCCTTCTGGGCCGCCATCCAAGGCTGACCTTGGTTCATATTTCTTTACGCCAACCTCCAGTTCCTCAATTTCCTTGGCGGGAATATAAGGCGGGTTTGAAACGATCGCATCAAAAAGTTCCCTTCCGACAATAGGGCCTAGTAAACTGCCACAAAGAAATTCGACTCTCGTATCAAGTTGATGATTCCTTGCATTTCCTCGCGCCACCTCAAGGGCTTTTTCCGAAATATCCACTGCACAAACCGTAGAACCCGGCAGATGTTTAGCCAAAGCAATGGCAATACATCCGGAACCAGTTCCAATATCCAAAATCCGCTTCCATGCTTCTTTTTTCGCCAACCTTAAGGCCGCATCCACCAGACATTCAGTATCCGGCCTTGGAATCAATACGTTTTGATTGACCTGAAAATCCAAGCCGAAGAATTCCTTTTTCCCGACCAAGTACGCCACAGGACAGCCTTCCGTTCGCTGCTTTACCAATTCCCGAAATGTATCGCGCAATTGTTGCTCGGGAACCTGATCGTGGGATACGTACAAGTCTATTCGTTTTTTTTTCAATGCGTGTGCGAGAAGGATTTCCGCATCAAGACGGGGTGAATCAAATTGTTTTTGAGCGAAGTACTTCGCAGTCCAATCGAGAAGTTCGCCAACAGTCCATTTCGTTTCCGGTTGCATGCTGGCCTTTGGATTTCAGGTGGCCTTGGCTTGTGCCAGCCGGGTTTTCCTATCGTGATCTCGCATTTCCTTCACCAAATCCGCCATGTTTCCAAGCATTATGGCATCAAGCTTGTATAGGTTCAAATTAATGCGGTGGTCTGTAACCCGATTTTGAGGGTAATTGTAAGTTCTAATGCGCTCACTTCGATCACCGGAGCCAATCTGCTCTTTGCGGGCGGCAGCTCGTTCTTCGTGGGCCTTCTTGCGCATCATCTCAAGTACGCGGCTTCTCAAGATACGCATGGCCCGTTCATAGTTTTTATGCTGGCTGCGTTCGTCCTGACATTTCACTTCAATACCCGTTGGCTTGTGCACGATACGGACAGCAGATTCAGTCTTGTTCACATGCTGCCCACCGGCACCACCGGCACGCATTCTTTCCCATTCAATGTCTTGATCACGTATCTCCACCTGCACCTCATCCGGTTCAGGCAGTACGGCCACCGTCGCCGCAGAGGTATGAATGCGGCCCTGAGTTTCCGTTTTTGGAACCCGCTGAACGCGGTGCCCGCCACTTTCAAACCTTAGGTGCTGATACGCGTCATCCCCTGTAATGCTAAAAATAACTTCCTTGTAACCACCATGCTCACCGGCGCTAAAGGAAATATCCTCCACCTTCCAACCCAGATCCCTGGCGTAATGAGAATACATGTTGTAAAGGTCGCCAGCAAAAATCGCAGCTTCGTCGCCGCCAGTGCCAGCTCGAATTTCCACAATCAGGCTGTCGTAGTTCTCATCCCCGGCAAGTAGAAAATCTTCAAGAGTGGTTTGTAACTCATCCTTTCGGGATACCATGGTCGCAAGTTCCTGTCTTGCGTACTCCAACATTTCAGAATCTTTTTCCAAGGCCAGCATTTCCTCGGCAACCTGAATGTCACCGATAAGCTTTTTGTACTCTTCGTAGGGTTTTACCTGCTTGGCAAGTTTGCCGTGTTCCTTGGCGTATTGGGAAAACTTGGCACGGTCAGAAACCACTGCAGGATCTGCAAGCAAACCTTCCAGTTCCTGATGGCGTTTCACCATGATTTCAAAGGCATCCATCATGATGCAATAATCCTGAATAAAAGCTTTCTGGAATTAAAAACCAATGCCCCTGTTCCGAACATATCGCGGAACAGGGGCACTAATAATTGTTAATGAACTACTTGGAAGCTGCTTCGCCAGCTTTCTTTCTCTTGTCCCAGTTTGCGAACTTCTTCTGGAACTTCTCCACACGACCGGCAGTATCAACGAATTTCATCTTACCGGTGAAGAATGGATGGCAATTTGAACAAATTTCCACCATGATATTCTTCTTGGTGCTTCTGGTTACAAACTTGTTACCACAACCGCAAGTAACCGTTGCCTCGGTATATTGGGGGTGAATACTATCCTTCATGTTACTTTCTCCATTGGATGGCAGCGTTAGCTTAATATTCTAGAAATTGAAGGCCCCAAACGACAAGATGGACGCACAAAGCCAATACATGAGCATGTTCTTCCCTAACGCAGACTTGGAATTGGCCCAAAACCTCAAAAGTTTTCACCCCCCTTACTTTCTCGACCTTTTCTTGCGTCTGGCAACCCATCTGGGGGACAGCAGATTGTTCCTAATCCTTATCCCATTGATATCATTAGGCTTGTGGCGAATTTGCTCAAGGTATATCGCCTTAGCCTTTTGCGTGTGCGCAGTAAGTTCAGCGTTTACCTGCGAAGGCATTAAGCACTTGGTTCGGCGGCCCAGGCCGGATATGTCTTTGGCAAGGGTGGAAAAATTACCTTCCAGCCCAAGTTTTCCCAGCGGCCATACCATGGTATCCACCACTGTTTTTGGCAGCTTGGCAGTTTTGGGAACTTTCCTGACCCAGCGCAAAACTTTCCGGCTAATGCTTACCGCAGTGAGTATTTTCATCCCAATTTTAGTCGGATTAACAAGGATGTATCTCGGAGTCCATTATCTGAGCGATGTCTTGGGTGGCTGGTTGGGCGGGGGCATCTTTGTTTTCGTCCTTAATCTTTGGATTCGAAAAAACTCCAACAAACCAACCGATTCATACCCACCATCGCTGGAAGGTTGACAATAAAACCAACCTCTACCAGAATGTCGACTTACGCCTAGCTTGAAATCTTTTGACCGGAGAATATCGTGGCTGAATCCATCCGATGTGTTCCTGATAAATCTGTTATCACAGGCTGGGACTTTAGCACCGGCGCGGTCAAATGTCTTGCCTTTGACTTGTCGGGAAAAACGCTGGCTGAAGTTCGCATGCCTACAGACCTTTGGACTGCCAATGGCGTATCGGAACTCAACCTTCTGCAACTTGAAGGTCAGGCGTATGCCAGCACTCGCGCCATCGCCAACAAACTAAGGGAACTTGGAAGATTGCAAGATTGGATCGCCGGGGGCATCAGCGCGACCCATCACACCTCGGGAAGAATTGACAAAAACATCCAGCAAGTTCGAAGAGCCATCTGCTGGAATGATCACTCCTTGGCAAAATACAACGAGGATGGATTGAAGCGCCTGGGAGGCCAATCCAAAGCCATCGAATTCACTGGAGGCCCCTGGGCTATACGCTACAGCCTCAGCCATCTGGTCAAGGATGAACAACATCTTTCAAATGCTGAATGGGAACGCACTTGGAAAATTCTCTCCCACGGCAGCCTTTGTGCCGGTTACCTGACCGGGGAGTTTTCGAAGACAAGCCCATCTTGCGCCGCATCCACTGGGATTATGGACCTTCGCACCAACCATTGGCGCAAGGAAATGCTCAATGCCCTCGAAAACCCCAAGTATCGTGAGTTGGCGTGGCAACAATTACCGGAAATCGTTTCTGCGGATGAACCTCTTGGGCAATTGTCCCTAAGCCTTTCCCTGGAAAATGGAATCGCTGCCGCACAACGGCCGTGGATATTCCCCACCTCGGATGATCAACAAGCTGGATTGGCGGGTGGCGGGGCCTCAGAACCCGGACAAATTGCCATAATCCTTGGTAACTCTGCGGTGGTAAATTCCTCCTCCTCAGGTTTTCCATCCGAGGGCAACTTGGATGTAATGAAGCTTAACTGGGGCCCATATCTCTGGATGCGTTGCTATAACAATGGAGCACAATTTTTAGACAAGGTGGTAGGTGAAAACCCGGATTGGAACGCCTTGGAGCATGGCGCCAGAAATACCATCGCGGGCTGCAACGGAACCCTGGTTCTTCCATTCACCAGCCCGGAGCCAAGCCTGGGAATTCACCAGCCCCGCTGGGAATGGATTGGAAGCGAGCCTAAAACACCCGCGGAAAAATTTCGCGCCTCGCTCGAGGCCTTGGCCTGCCTGGCTACTCTTGGAGTGTTGGCACACGAAAAAGCCGGTCAAAAAATCCAGCGTATCTCGGTTTCAGGGGGAATCGCCCGCAGCGAACTAATGTGCGAAATACTCGCAAGCATGCTCAACAAACCACTCATGCGATTAGAATCTTTCGAAGGCCCGGCTTTGGGCGCAGCAACCGCGGCATTTTCCTCCCTGGAAAAAATGCTGCGAGCCAAGGCGGGAATCAAGGAGCCTTTCACCATTGCAGATGGCATGGCTTCCATGATTCGCTTCAAGGGTGAAACCAAGCCAAACCCAGCATGGGTCGGCGCCTATCAGGAACTGTTAAAAACATTCCAAGGCAAAATACAATAGTCGGCATTGATAAAATCTGTGGCAGCAATCAGGCAAGTATTTCCTTCACAACCCGGGCTGGCTTACCAGCGGTAAGTATTTGGGCTTGCCCATTATGGAAGTACACCAGTTTGGAATGATCCAGCCCAAACAGGTGCAGAATGGTTGCCTGGAAGTCATTGGGGTTCACCACCTTCTCTGCCGCGCGATGACCTACTTCATCCGTTGCACCGTGGGTAATTCCAGGCTTGATACCACCGCCCGCAAGCCAGATGGAAAAACCCTGTCCATTATGATCTCGACCGGCAGCAGCATCATTCAAATCGCCCTCAACCACGGGCAGCCTGCCAATCTCCCCACCAAAATGAACAAGTGTTGAATCCAGCAAACCTCTCTGTTTCAAATCCATCACCAAAGCCGCCGCGGGCTGGTCTGTTCGACGACATATGGAAGACAAACCTTTGGTAATGGTGTTGTGATTATCCCATGGCTGGCCACTCAGGAATAACTGAACAAACCGAACTCCCCTTTCCACCAACCTTCTTGCAATCAGGCAGCGTGTGCCGTAGGAACGGGTTTCGTCTTTGTCTATGCCATAAAGTTTGAGGATGTGATTGGGTTCCTGGGAAATATCAAAGGCATCACGCGCAGAATCCTGCATCGAGGCTGCAAGCTCATAGCTTGAAATCCTGCTTTCCAAATCAGCCTCGCTGGGATGAAGCTGACTGAAATTCCTGTTCAAATCCCTTAGCAGATCCAGATTTCTTTTTTGGGAAATACCTTGGACATCCCTGGGAGGATCGAGATTAAGAATTCTTGGCTCTCGTGCCCGTAGCACGGTTCCCTGGTAATAAGCAGGCATGAATCCGCTGGACCAGTTGTTGGTTCCATCCACAGGGAGCCCACCCTCATCGGAAAGGACCATGTAAGATGGAAGATTATTTGATTCATTTCCAAGCGCGTAGGTCAGCCAGCTTCCCAAGGTTGGTCTGCCAAGAACACCAGCAATACCACCATGAAAAAACCGGATGGAAACCTCATGCCCATTGTGGCCGGTATGCATGGAACGAATCACGCAAATATCATCTGCAACCATTCCGGTGTGTGGCAAAAGCTCAGAGAGTTCGGTGCCGGATTTTCCATGTTTGTGAAACTTGAAGGGGCTGCCCATCAACTTCTTGTTAGCCCTTCCAACAAAGCTATAGGTGACATTTCCAGAATATTCCTTGCCGTGGTTTTTCTGAAGGTCTGGCTTGGGGTCAAACAAATCCACATGGGAAGGGCCACCATGCATGAACATGGAGATCATTGCCTTGGCACGGGGCTGAAAATGCGGCTCCCTTGCCACCATGCTCAGGGAATGGTTTTCGCCAGGCTTGGACAATCCATCTGCCGCCAACAAACCTTCCGATTCCAGCAAATCAGCAAGAGCTACCCCACCCACACCACCAGCAAGCCTAAACAAGGATTCTCTTCGTGTGATCATGGTTTATTCCAGATAAATGAATTCATTGGATGCAAGCAGTTGCTGGCAGAGATCTGTCCAGGTCTTTAGAGTGTCATCCGTGGCCTTGGTTGCCAAGTAGGTTGCCCTTGCATCCTTGAGGAAAACTTTAACAACTTGCATTTCACTTTCAGTGGGTAGGCGCTGATAAACCTTCTGCCAGGCCAAAGTGATTCGATCATTTTCACCTGATGGAACCTTCGCGAGTATCAGTCTGGCAAGTTGGTTGGCTTCGGATCGGATAAATTCCCCATTCATCAGGGCAAGAGCCTGAGGAGTTCCGGAGGATGGAACCCTTTTATCACAATTGGGGGCAAGGCCGGGGCCATCAAAAGTCATCAAAAAAGCAGAAGGTTTGTGCCTGCGCACCTGCATGTAAATGGTTCTTCGGGGCTGATCTATTGGGTAATGCATCACCCCTGCCGCATCTTCCTTCAAAGGAATCGCAGGACCAAACATCGCTGAACCAAGTCGATTATTAACTTTTAGGACGCAATCTCGAATAGTCTCTGCCTCCAGCCTTCGCATGGGAAATCTGCCATACAAAAGGTTGTTGGAATCCACGGCATCGTGTTCAGGACGATGCGCTGATGACTGCCTGTATGTGGCGGAAGTCATGATCAATTTGTGGAAGGCTTTCAGGCTCCAGTTGTTCCGGGGTAGCTCCAAGGCCAGCCAGTCCAGAAGTTCCGGGTGGGAGGGCGACATGCCAAGTTTGCCAAAATCACCCGGAGTATCCACGATACCCTGACCGAAATGATGCATCCAAAAACGGTTTGCCATCACCCGGTTGAACAAAGGGTGGCTCCCAGAGGCGAGGTGCCTCGCAAAAGCAAGCCTTCTACCAGAAGAATCGGCTTTGTTATTACTGGGGCTGTCCCATGTCTTTCCCTGTTGAATGGTGGCAATCATAAGGTCACCTGGAATGACATCCTGTTGAGGCTGGCGGTAGTCTCCCCGGTAGTGCAATTTGGTCGTAGGAACCCTATTGGGTACCTCTGTCATCACTGCATAAAAATCTTCCTTGGGTTTTTCGGCCCTTTTGGCTTCAACCGCCCCTTGCAACTTCTTCAACTCTGCCCCGGCCTTGGTGTCATACTGATCGATAATTCCCGGACGCACGTTTAGCTTGGGATATTTTTCAAATAGCTTCTTTTGATCCGCTGTTCTTTTGGCTTCCGTGGTTTCGAACACCTTGCGAAGTTCTTCCTGAACCTCGGGAGGGGTTTTCTTCAGCTCTGTTTCAAAGATAGCCTTGATAGTCTTGGTGGTTTCGGCTTGCAGGTTTGCAGCCAGCAACTGGGCTTCCTTTTCAACAGAGGCCGCTTTTTCACGGTCAGGCTTGCTCATCAAACCAGCAAGCCTTTCGGCTGGTTTGCGCCATTGCCCGGGGTTGAAAGCAGGCTCAAATATGGCTCGGTATCGAAAATAATCCACCTGGCTGATGGGGTCATAACGGTGGTCATGGCATTGCGCACAACCCACCGACAAACCCAATAACACCGAACTTGAAATCTTAATAGCATCTGTGAAGGTTTGCTCCGCTTCGGCTATTCCTCCACCACCGGCTGTGATATCCGGCCCACACCGCAGGAAACCGGTTGCTGCAAGAAGCTCCCTTTTCTCCAAGGGCAAATCATCCCACGGCTTTGGCGCCAACTCATCTCCGGCCAACTGCTCGGTAATAAAGAGATCCAATGGCTTGTCTGCATTCAGTGCTCGAATCACATAGTCACGGTATTTGTAAAGGTAAGGACGAGCCGAATCATTTGGGGAATCTCCCTCAGTATCGGCATAACCTGCCGCATCCAGCCAATGTCTGGCCCACCTTTCCCCATAAGCGGGGCTTTTCAAAAGTTCATCGACCAAATTCTCGTAAGCAAGAGAGGAAGGATCGTTCACAAACTTTTCAACTTGGTCCAAGGTTGGAGGCAAGCCCGTCAAATCCAGAAAGGCCCTTTTGGCAAGAACCCTTCTTGACGCCTCTGGATTAAGTGAAAGTTTTTTTTGTTCCAACCGCGCCAACACAAAAGCATCTATTGGATTGCGAACCAGATTCTGATTTTGAACCGATGGAACTTTGGGGCCCACCAGCGGTTGAAAGAACCAATAATTTCTTTCTTCCTCTGTGATGCCTATTCCCGGGGCCAGTGTTTCAGGCTCAGGCCGAAGAGTTTTTGCCCCTTGTAGAATCCATTTCTCAATCAGGGCCAGCTTATCCTCAGGCACTTTCTTTTCACCCGGCGGCATTTCTCCCGATTTCATCCTTTGAACAAGTAAACTTTCTATGGGATCTTTATCCATAATTGCTGCACCCGACTTGCCGCCTTTCTGGACAAATCTTTTTAACCTGAGATCCAACCCGCCCTTGGGTTTCTCAGCAGCTCCATGGCAATCAAGACAATAGGCTTTGAATATCGGGCGGATATCCTTCTCAAAAGTAATCTCTCCAGGGGTCTCATAACCCCAAATAAGAGTCATCACAACTATTAGGAAACCTGAGTTCATTAGCTTTATTCACATTACCAAGGTGGGAATTAACTTTTAAATTATGTTCCGCAAAATCCTATTTAGCAACCTTTCCCCAAAAGTTTCGCTATTTTCTTCACTGTTTGCATCAGAAGGATTAATCTGAACCCATTGATCATGTTGGGTTCTTACACACCGGTGCGTTCATGCTGAATTTATTATTGCCTTTGTTTCTCTGCTTGAATTTGCCTGCCAATGAGGCCGCTAAATTCACCGGCCCATGGAATGTGAAGGCATTGCAAGAAGCAACGATTAAGCCTGCTTGGGGTGAGGAATCCAACGGCGTGAGGCAAGTTTACTATCCCGGTGAAATCTACAAGGGCAAACCAACCCGAATCTTTGCCTACTATGGCAAGCCTGCAGGAAACGGCCCCTTTCCTGCGGTGGTCTTGGTTCATGGCGGCGGGGGCAAAGCGTTCCCCGACTGGGTCAGACATTGGACAAAACGTGGTTATTGTGCGCTGGCCATGGATCTTGCCGGCAATGGCCCAAATGGCAGGCTTGATGATGGAGGCCCCAACCAATCCGACAAAGAAAAGTTTCTGGAATTCACGGGGAATAACCTCCATGATATGTGGACTTATCATGCTGTATCCGCGGTAATCCGTGGGCATTCCCTGATAGCCAGTTTTTCCGAGGTCGATCGCAATCGTACCGCAGTCACCGGAATTAGTTGGGGTGGTTACCTAACCTGCATAGTGGCAGGCTTGGACAACCGATTCAAGGCAGCGGTTCCGGTTTATGGTTGTGGCTTTCTCCATGAAAACAGCGCCTGGAAAGAATCTCACCTCGACAAAATGCCTGAAGATAAAAGAACAAAATGGGTGGCAAATTTTGATCCTTCCAAATATCTGCCTGAAGCATCGTGCCCCATTCTTTTCATCAATGGCACCAATGATTTTGCCTATCCTCTGGACAGCTACAAAAAGTGCTACAATCTCGTGCAAGAAAACAAAACCGTTTGTATCAAAGTTCGCATGCCACATGGCCACATTTGGACCTTTGGAGAAGTCGATGCATTTATCGACAGCCATATCAACTCCGGTAAACAATTATTGAAACTGGGTGAATTGCAGATCAAAGATGGCAAAACACGCGCTTCGGTCGATTTGCCTGCCTCGGTGCAAAAAGCAATGCTGCACTATGCAATCAACGAAGGCCCCTGGCAAAAGAGAGAATGGAAAAGTTTCGATGTCAAGATTCAAGGGAATGAAGTTTTGGCGACACTTCCAGAAATGAAAAATCTTGTGTTTTACATTTCAGTTATTGATGACCGCAAACTGGAAGTAAGTTCACACCATCTGATCCAACCTTGAAAACTAACTTGCAAAAACAACACACCCATGGGGTTGGCTCCCATGGGTGTTGGAAGTTTTTTAATGATTACTGCACCGCAAGCCAGGCATCCACTTGCTTCAACATCTGATGAATCGCTTCCTGTTCGGTGGGAGCGGAAGCTTCAAACCGGTGCATATTACCCTGCTTTTTTTCCGGGATCATACAAGTAAACTTGAATCCGGTTTGGGTACGATCCGTCTGAAACGAAACAGAACCGGCCGACCGAAGCTTCTGATGGACAGAAATCCAATTCACCTCGGTTGCTTGCAGACTGGCTGAAACCGGCATGGCAACTCCCAACTGCTCGGGAGATGGCATGGAAAATTTAGCAGCCGGAACTTGGTCAGGGGCTTGAGCGCGAATCACCTGTTTGGTGGCTACCGGAGGCTGGGCAACAATTTGATTGTTTGACTGCAAATGAGGTTGAAAATTGGCCGGCATAAAGCCCATGCCCTGAGAAGGAACCGTGGCCTGTCTCTGGGGCGGAAGAAAAGCTGCCGGTACTGAATGTTGTGCGAACACTGGCAAACTGCCAGGAGCACATCCCGCGGGGGTTCAACCTGCCCCGGCTCTTGGAGGAGCCGCCACTAAAAAAACATACGCAGGCAGGCAGGCCAAAATCCACTTTAGAGCTTCCTTGCTCATCTACTTTCTCCAGTCAGCCTTGCTTTTGTACCAGCTACCCCAGACATCCTTGTCCGTTATATTTTGGCAACAAAAGCCCTTTTCAAAGAAGAATGAATACCTCTTCATAGAAAGGAGGATGGCGTATATCCACATCACTTTCGAAAAGAAAGATCAGTTTTTCAAAAGGGGGATTTTGCACAAATTACATAAAGAGTTGTAACTTTTACACGATCACCGTTCCGCCGGAGGGCAAAGGCCACTGGCTTACACAATCCTTAAACCGCACCACGGCATTTTCAAGATCCTTCAATTTAGAAGGAACATTTTTAAACTGTTCTGCCTTGGCAAACCCTTCGATATGAGAAAGTAACTCCACCAATTCTGCACCACCAAAGTGGCTGGAAGCGCCTTTCATTTTGTGGGCTTCGTTCCAAAGTTCCCTGGGGAGTTTCTTCTTGGAATACTCGCGGAGATTTTTCAACATCCTTGGTATTTCATCATGAAAGATGGCCAATACCTGGCTTAGCAAAAGTTGATCGCCACCCACCCGTTCCATGGCTTCTGTGAAATCACACACCGGATAGGATGGAGCCAAGGCTACCTTCTTGGGGGAAGATCTTTTAACAGGCTTTTTTTTCCGGGTTTGGACCTTCCGGGTTGGTTTCTTCTTTGCCATGCTTCGCCTTTTGCTAGACCGGGACGGTTTCCACCGAGCCATGGTTCAGGCCACTTTTGTTGGCTGCCTCAATAAAGCCCATCATCTCAACAGTCACGGCGTTATCCAGTGGCGACTTTTTATTCTGGAAAAAGCTTACAACCTGCTTGAGAAGTTCCCTGTAAATATACTTGGTTGATAGTGGCAGGGAAATGACCCCCTTGTCAGTAAATACCAAGGCACCGTAATCCGCCTTGCCGGATCGAATACCACGCACGGAAGCCACTCTTCCATCCTCCCATGTGCCAGTCACTAAATTAACCCCCTTTTGATGGGTATTGGTGACACGCTTACAACCCGGCCCCATCAGAGTGTAAAGCACTTCCAAAGGATGAATACCGTAGTGATAAAGGCCTGGATTTCTCTTTGGATCTTCCTCGTAAAGGCTGCAAGGTCCGTAAGAAACCACGCCGTGCACTTTATTGGATCCCAAGTTGGAAATGAACTGAACCAGTTCCGGGGTGTATCGCAGGGAGGAAGAACTAAAGACCTGGGTGTTATTTGCTTTGGCCAATGCCACGATTTTTTTGGCATCGTCACTGGAACAGGTAAAAGGTTTGTCAACGAAGCAAGGGATGCCTTTTTCAAGAAAAGGTCGTGCCCTTTCAAGGTGTGCGGCACCTTCCAGGGAAGAAATAAGCATCCCATCCACCTGGCCGATCATTTCGCCCGGCTTATCAACAAGTTTCACTCCATACTTTTTCAATATTTCCACATATCCGGGAATCCGCTCGGGACTCATTTTGGATTCCCCAGGGCACCCAATCACGATGCTTGCGCCATCAACAAATTGATCTTCCGCAACATCCTTGTGCAGTAACCTTTTCGTGAATTCCACAACATGGGATGTATCAAAATCAACCACACCCAAGCGAATCATGATCTTTTCCCCTTAAAGAGTTTTCGCAGATATCGTAAGGGATAATGATCTCTTATGGAAGAACCTGCTAACAACCTTTGGTGAAAGTGCTTTTTCCCCCTAGAATCTTGATGGAATATGTTGATGGAGCAAAATAATGGCAAACGCAGATTTAAAAATTATTCTTGAACAGGTTCGCGCCGGCAAATTATCCATTGAGCAAGCTTTGGAAAATGCGATGGTTTCCCAAGTTGGGGCGCCTGTAATCGCCAGGTTGGATCTAGATCGCAAACGTAGGTGTGGTTTCCCAGAGGTCATCTTAGCCGAAGGCAAAACGGTTGAATGGCTTACCGGAGTAGTCAACAACCTTGTGGAATCCGGACAGGACACTTTTGTAACAAGACTTGGCAAGGAACAAACTGAAAAACTACAGCAGCTTTATCCCAAAGGCGAGTTTGATCTTATCGGAAGAACTTGCTTGATTAAAAATTCAACTTCGACTGCCCTTTCTGGTTATGTTCCCGTGCTTACAGCAGGCACTGGGGATCTGCCTGTGGCTTATGAGGCCGTTTCCACCATTCAGGCGCTGGGAGTTCAATCAAAACTGATTGCAGATGTTGGCGTGGCGGGCCTTCACCGGCTGTTGGGGCAGCAGGAAAACTTTTTGAACGCCGATGCCATTGTGGTTGCCGCGGGAATGGATGGCGCCCTGCCCAGCGTGGTGGGTGGTTTGGTGGATTGCCCCGTGATTGCGGTTCCAACCAGTATCGGTTATGGAACCGCGTTTAACGGGTTGGCGCCACTTTTAACCATGCTGAACGCCTGTAGCGCAAATGTTACAGTGGTAAACATCGACGGTGGGTTCAAGGCAGGTTATTGTGCAGCCCTGATATCCAAGAGATTGAACCGGGAAAGAATTTAAATTATTTCATTTCAGGGATTTTGCCCAGCAAGCGCAAAAGCTCAACCTTCGCAGAGGTCGCCAAAACCTCGGTGTTTCCTTCAACGGTAATATCAGGCTGGATACCCTGATCTAACGACGTGCCGGTTGGACTTTTCATTCGGGCAACAGTCAGGTGAATACCACCGGGAAGTTTATCCCACGGGGCTTTATCAAGGGGTACCAAACATTGTATGGTTCCTTTGCCCCGACTTTTGACACCCACAACCCTTGCCCTGCCATTTTCTTTCAAGGCCATTGCAATCATTTCCGCACTACTTGCGGTGTCTTGGTCTATCAGAATAACCATTGGAAGCACACAGGGGTTCACACCCGCGGAAGTGAACATTTTCTGGAATTCTTTCCACTGACTTTCGCATTGGGCCAACACACCCTGAGAAAGGAAGGATTCCGCGCTGGAAAGGGCAGATTTAAAATGCCCGCCGGGATTACCCCGCAGATCCAGCATAAGGCCATGAACCCCAGCCGTTTGAAGCTGGACTAATGCTTCCCGCAATTCGGAAGATGTTGTTGACTGAAAATGACTGACCCTAATCAAACCGACTGGTAAATCCGCAACCGCCTCCATTTCAAATTCAACGCTGGGAGTATTCAACAACCTGCGGGTCAGGCGAAATTCCATGGGCATGGAAGCCCCTTCATTTCGAATGTGAACAAGCAGTTCCGTGCCTTCCATTCCCGCAAGCAAACCGCGCGCTTGTGGCAAAGTTAATTCTGAGGCGGCAATGCCCTGCAAAGCATGGATCTGATCACCTTTTTGCAAGCCGGCTTCCTGCGCGGGGCTGCCCGGCATCACACTGGAAACTTCCAGAAATTGGTTTGCCAACTTCAGTTGCAAACCAACGCTGGGAACTTTGCCCGCGATTCCCTGCTCTAGAATTCGCTTATCGGATGGATTCAGGAAAAGGGTGTATTCATCCAACCCATGGCAGGCACCATGTGCCAGTTCCATGACCAATAAATTAGCAAATCGGGTGGATTTTTGAGTTAGCCCAAGTTGTTTTATTTCCCCTAAAAACTCTAACAAATGCTCTCTTAGCTCGCCCGAGCTGGGTATCTGTCGAAGGCGAAAACGCTGAAAAGTTTCCTCGAGTCGGGAATATTCAGGAAATTCGAGAGCTCCGAGAATCGGCTCCAAGGCTATTGGGCGCTGCAAGAGAAAACCAATTTCATCCAAACCATGTTGGAACAATAGATTGGGACGTGCAGAATTTGGCTCCACGTAATTATTTGCCAACAGATCCACCAAATGTATGTAGAGGTCAATAGCTTGGCTGGACCTTAGATCCAAAAGTAGTTTTCGGTAGTCCGGATTGGAAAGACGAAGCTGCTGTTTGATTTGCCTGGCGATACGGCCTAAAGACTGTTTGGCAGCGGAATCGTCCGGGAAAGCGACCAAATATTCCAAATATTTTTCATAAGCCCGAATCAGGTCGCCATCCTGATCAAGCTTTTGAGCAAGCAACAGGCGGGAATCCGTAATCATGGGGGTTTGTGCCAATGCAAATTCAGGCACAAAACAGCCTATTAATGCTAACAAGCATGTGAACCGGAGAGAAAATCCTGATTCATTCACAAGGAAAGCTCCGTCTTGGAACTATTCAGCCAGCAGGACCGCTCAATGGACCAGTCCCATTGCAATACATAATTGTAACACCGGCCTTGACCCAATCCAAGGGGTCGGAAAAAATCCACATCATATAAAAGACGCTGGGTCCCTTGAAAAAGTTCAAAGGATTCTTTGGTTTTTTCCCAGATTGAGGTTTTTCCCATAATGGATCAGGATCGCAAGGCAGTCCTAAATTGTGCAAACACGGTTGTGATCAAGGTTGGCACCAATGTGCTAACCCGGGCGGACGGAACCTTGGAACCCTCTCAAGTGGATCGGCTGGCAGACCAGATTTTCCGGCTGCGGCAGTCAGGAAGAAAAGTGGCCCTGGTATCCTCCGGAGCCATCGGCGCCGGCATGGGTAGATTAGGCCTTAAGGAACGTCCAACCGACCTCAGACATCTTCAAGCCTGTGCAGCCGTGGGGCAATCATTTCTTATGCGTGCGTACGAGGATTCCCTTGCGCGCTATAACATTCCCACGGCACAGATACTTCTTACCGCCGGCGACTTTGACAACCGAACACGCTACCTGAATGTTCGTAATACCATCCTAACCCTATTTGAATCAGGCTGCCTTCCCATCATTAATGAAAACGATACCATCAGTGTTGCGGAAATTCGCTTTGGGGACAACGATACGCTTGCCGCATTGGTAACAAACCTGCTTCAGGCACCCCTGCTTGTTCTTTTAACCGTGGTTGACGGCCTTTTCGATGGAGACCCACGCACCAACCCTGATGCCAAACTGGTAAATACCGTCAAACACATCAATCGGGAAGTGCTTGAAAAGGCTGGCGCCAGCAAAAGCACGCTGGGAAGTGGTGGCATGAGAAGCAAGTTGCGCGCCGCACGGTTGGCTACCATGGCTGGCGAAGCGGTTATCATGGCAAATGGATCGATACCAGGAATCATTGATGCCATTGTTTCCGGGGAACCGGTTGGCACTCTTTTCATGCCTGCGCAGGAAAACATGCCTGCCTGGAAAAGGTGGATCGGTTGGGCTGCCCGGCCTTTGGGCAAAATCATCGTTGATGAAGGAGCCCGCAGCGCGCTTGGTTCCAAGGGTAAAAGCCTGCTGCCGGCCGGTATTCAATCGATCGAAGGATCCTTTCACAAGGGTGCGGTAATTTCCATCTGCGACCACTCAGGCGAGGAATTTGCTCGCGGCCTTTGCAACTACTCCAGCAACGATCTGGAAAAAATCCGCGGCTTGCGTACCGACAAGATCCTGGCGGTTCTGGGTTCCACCCCATACGAGGAAGCCATTCATCGTGACAACCTCGTTGTGATTGACGAAGTCTAACAAGAGTGAGTAACCAATGCGTTGCGATTTCTGCGATGGAACCGGAGTTCAAGTCGGCAAAAATATGAATCGTCCATGCGAAGAATGCGGCGGATTCGGAATACTTCACTGCTGCGAGGGATTGGTGGCTTGCCCACAATTTGGCAAAGTAACCTCCCAGGATAGCGAGCCTTTTAAAAAGGCGATTCAATCAAAGGATACCCCTAGTTAGTAAAGATCCTTCACTCCATTCTTAAGTTCATACAACTGCCGCACTTCGTCACCTGTAAGTGCCCGATTGAACACTGCAAGATCATCCATGTAACCCACATAGGCGGCCCCCAGCACCATCCATACCTGGGCAGGGTCCCATCCAAAGGTCAAATCCCAGTTTTCAATCGAACCTTGCAATTTGCCGTTCAGGTAAAGCCTGCCAGATGGCTTTTTGGATGGGTCGTTCAGGTTCTCAAGGTTGAAAACCACATGGGTCCATTGTTCCCTGCTAAAAGGAGCCTTTTCCACCTGAACCATCGGCCTTTTAGCAAACGGAATATCCGCCCACTGCACATTGTTCGGATTCCAAATATGAAACAAAGGCCTGATGGCATACCTGAAATAGCGTGGAGTTTCATCCTTGGACCATTCCAGAAAAATAAAACCCTTCTTGGTGTCATTCCCAACGATTTGAACCGGGTCACAATATCCAGGTTCCAGATCTTTGTCCGGATCAAGCCTTAGCCAGACGGAAACTGTTGTACTCCAATTCTTGTCGTTGTAATTGATTACCTTTTCCCCTTTGTACTGCGGTCTGAAATTTCCCTTTTTGGGAAACCAGAGCGCATGGCCAAACTTACCCTGCCCACATGCGATCTTGGCCTCGGCGTTAAGTGTCGCCTTCACCAAGTCCTTCCCCTGTTTCAGGTAACAATGCTTGTCGCCCTTGCAAAAATCAGCATGCAGGTCTTCTTCAAAGGATGCATGAAAGGTAAGGGCGTTTTTCAAGCCATTGCTGGAAGGGGGCTGAATTGCCACCGCGCTGAAACCCATCGCTAGGCAAAAACCAATCGTGAAGATTCGCATGTTTTATTGTCCATTCTTGGAGGCATGGGGAACGCCGCTACAAGAGTTCATTAAAATGGCAGATCGATTCAGAGTAAATGAAAAACGATACCCCAAAGACAAGACAAATTTAAAGAACTTATCATATCCTTGGGGATGTATTCACAATCATAAGGGAAATCAGTCGTTTTCCTTATGCAGATCAAGCGACCGTGCACCCAGACGCGCCATGAATTTCAGTTTCTGCCGGCCATTTAATTCCTTGGTATAACGATCTTTCACTGCCTCTATCCATCGAACAGGTCGCTGACCGTAATCGGTAATCACACGAGTAAGCACAGGTCCGTTATGGGAAAGGGCCGCCGAAATGGAGGTTTCCAAATCATCTCCCGGCTTGATCTCGTGGTACCCCAACCCAAGCGCCTGTGCCAAAGCCGGGTAATCCATCCGGGCCAGGATTGTCGCTGTGGTTCGCAGGTAAGCGGATTTTTGCAGCTTCTGCATGTAATGGTAGGTTTGATCATCCAAAATGAAAAACTTCACTGGCAGACATTCCCTGGCGGCAGTGGACATTTCCATGGCGCTCATCAGCATGCAACCATCGCCCGTGATAGTTACAACCTGCCTTCCAGGAAAAGCTTTTTGGCCTCCCAATGCTGCAGGAATCGACCAACCCATGGCCTGGTTATCTGTCGGGTTGAAATAGTGCCTTGGTTCCCGAGTCGTGAAAGCCTGGGCTGCCCAATGTTCACTCAGCGAAACATCCATGTAGGCCAATGCATCCGGCCTGGTGGCTTTTCTCAGTGCCACCAAAAAGACCATGGGATCGATACCACATTTCGCACAGGCAATGGAATTCGCCCGGCTATCCTCCGCCTTCCAATTTGCGATGCAGGAAATCAGTTTTTCCCTGGAGGATCTGCGAACCCGGTCGGCGCTTTCCAAGACCTTTGCCATGAACAAACCCACATCGGCATGAACCCCAACCGTAGTACACATGACTTTGCCGATATTCTCCTTGCAGGCATCCACCTGAATCAGACAGGGCTTTTTGGGTAGCGAATAAAAGGCGGTTGATACCTCGCTGAATTTCACCGAGAGAGCCAGGACCAAATCTACATTCTGAAACGCCTTTTCCGCAGTGGGAGTACCCTGTGGACCATATCCCCAACCCACAGCAAGCGGGTGACATTCATCAATCGCACCCTTGCCTGAAACACTGGTTGCAACCGGCGCCTGTAAAAGCTCCGCAAGGCTGGTAAGTTCGCTGGAATAATCCTGGCAACCTATGCCAGCATAAATTCCTATCCGATGATTTCCCTGTGCCAATAGTTCCAACGCCTGCTGAAATGCAGCTTCATCCCAGGCCAGGGCAGGTCCACCAAGGGGTTCACTGTGAATGCGTTCGGTCTCAATGAAAAGGTTGTAGGGAATCAGCACCCCAACAGGCCCGGGTTCACCTTCCCTGCTTTTTTGAAATGCCTTGCGAATGATGCATGGTATGTCGCTGACTTTTTCCGCGCTGTACACTTCCTTGGTAACCTGCTTCAGAAGACCTTCCATGGGAAGTTCGTGCACTTGGAAAGGCTTGTATTTTTCCCCCCGTGCAACATCACCCACTATGCACACCATGGGAATGCTGTCCAGCAAGGCTTCTCCCATTCCAGTAAGAGAGTTGGTTAGCCCCGGGCCGGGAACCACACTTATAACGCCAGGCTTTCCAGTGGCACGGGCATAACCATCAGCCATGGTAGCTGCAGAAAACTCATGGGTAACGAGCAGGTAGGGTAATCCCCGCGATTTCATGGTATCCCAAAGCTCATTTTCCTGAGCTCCCGGTATTCCAAACACGCACTGGCAACCTTCCGAAAGCAAGGTATCCACCAAGGCCCTTGCCCCAGACATTGCGCCAACCACGGAACCATTCGTTCGGACCCGTGCCTCAGCCTGGGCTGGTAACAGGGTTGGAACCCCTGCAATGGCGATACCCTTCAAAGCGGTTCTTCGGGAAATTGGGGTGGCCATGGTTCGCTTCCTTGCGAAATGATTTTACACTTCCATGCGATAGCAATCCCCATCGCTGGGGCTCACAACTATGTTCATCGGCGAAAAAGCAGGCAAGCTTGGGCAAAGAGGTTGTTTTTAAAAATATTCTGGTTGTAACGATTATTTTGGTTGTCGAATCAGGGTATTTTGGGGGCTTTTTTCTTTTTCCTTCTCCTTTCCCCATCTATGATGAATTTATTATGGCAAAGTTGAATTCGCTTTTGTGCATGGGCTCAGATAAAAGTGCCCAAATAGCATAAGCATCTGGAGATACATTCCATGTCCCTGCGTTTTGCGTTCTTTACCTTGGTTTTGGGTTCACTTTTATCCATGGGCTTGGTTCAGCCCCTGACCGGTCAGGGGGAAATGCCAGAAAAGAAATTCGAAGATTTTGACAAAGTAGTGAAGGGTGCCAAGGAATACGAAGGGCTTTTCCGTTTGCACTTGAAGGATGAAAAACTTTACGCTGAGATCCGACCAGACCAATTCGAAAGAAACTTTCTCCTGCCGATTGCCATAGCCCGTGGTGCCGGTATGGGAGGACATACCCTGAACTTTGACAATCAATGGGTGGTATCTTTCAAGCGTGTTGGGGACAAGATTCATCTGGTTCGAAAGAATGTGCGATTCACCGCCCGGCCTGGAACCCCAACCGCAAAGGCGGTTGAAACCACTTACACCGATTCCATTCTTCTTGCTTTGCGAATTGTTTCCATTCATCCAGCCCGCCAGAGCGTGCTGGTCAGTTTTAACGACATCTTCATGTCGGATTTCGCGCAGTTGGGCATGGGAATGTTTGATCCAAGCCGAAGCACCTGGTTCAAGGTAAAGGCATTTCCCCGCAATGTGGAACTGGAAGTGGCTGCAACCTATGCCGGCAGCAGGGCCCGTGGTTTTCATGGCGGCGGTGGTGACAGCGTGATTGACTCCCGAGGTGAAACTGTAGTCATTCATTACGGACTTAGTTCGCTTAGCGAATCAGGATACCAGCCCCGGCTTGCTGATGACCGAGTTGGACACTTTATTACTGCGGTCAAGGACTTCAGTTCAGAGAATACCGACACAACCTTCGTGCGATATGTGAATCGCTGGAGGCTCGAGCGCGCAGAACCCATCGACCCCAAGAACCCCAACAAGCTTTCCCCTCCCCGCAAGAAAATCGTCTTCTGGATAGAGAAATCGGTTCCCGACGAGTACCGGGCAGCGGTGCGCGAGGGAATTCTGGAATGGAACAAAGCGTTTGAAAAGGTCGGTTTCCGCGATGCGATCGAAGTCCGTCAGCAGGAAAACGAGGAATTCGACCCCGAGGACATCAATTACAACACCTTCCGCTGGATCACCACGGACCAGGGTTTTGCAATGGGACCATCCCGCGCTAACCCACTGACAGGGGAAATTTTGGATGCCGACATCATTTTCGATGCGAGCATGGTTCGTTTCTGGCGTCAGGAATCCAAGCTTTTCCCCACGGGCAGCGAACCAGCCAGCACCATTCAGGAGGCCCGCCGTGGGCTGAACTTCCTGAATATGCCTGCCCTGCCCGGCCTGAATCGTGAATGGAACCCAGCAGGCTCCACCCAAGGAGTGGAAGAAGTTCGAAGAAACGCCATTGAACTTGCCGGCCAGCACGGCCTTTGCCAATGCAGTTCCCACATGAAGCATGAACTTAGTCTGGCTGCCATGGCCGCCATGGATCGAAACGTTTTGAAGCCCGGCGAAAAAATCCCTGAAGAATTGCTCACCCAGGCCATCAAGGAAGTAACCATGCATGAGGTAGGCCACACACTTGGCCTGCGCCACAACTTCAAGGCCAGTACCTTCCTGAAAAATGACCAGCTTCACGACACCGCCATCACCCGCAAGATGGGCTTGGTTGGCTCGGTTATGGATTACGCCCCGACAAACCTGGCTCCCAAGGGCAAGAAACAGGGCGACTACTATACAACCACACTTGGGCCTTACGACTACTGGGCCATTGAATACGCTTACAAACCACTTTCCGGTGGAACCGAAGGTGAGATTGAGAAGCTTCAGCAAATTGCCAGGCTGGCTCCAAAGGCCGGACTGGACTACTCAACCGATGAAGACATGATGGCTAGCTCCGACCCATTGGTAAATGTCTGGGACCTTGGCAGCGACCCTCTGCAATATGCCCGGGACCGGGTGCAGATTGCTCAGGATCTTTTTAACAACCTTTCTGATAAAGCCATTGATGGAGGTGAAGGTTACCAGCGTGTTCGTTCGGCATTTAGTGTGCTTTTGAACCAGTATGGTAACGCTGCAGCCCTAGCAGCAAACTTTGTGGGCGGTGAGTATATGCACCGCGATCACAAGGGTGACCCTGAAGGTAGAGACCCGTTTGTGCCAGTTAACCTCGCCAAGCAGAGGGAAGCCTTGAAATTTCTTCAAGACAACCTCTTTGCTGACAGCGCGTTCAAATTCCAACCCGAACTTCTTAGAAGGCTTGCATCGGACCGTTGGATGCATTGGGGCAATGAACGGGTGATGTCGAGTGTGGATTTCCCGTTGTATCAGAGAATTCTTTCAATTCAAAATGTGGCCATGGGCCAAATGCTGGATAATTCCACTCTGGCTCGCATTCAAAACAACCAGCTTAAGGCAAAGGCTAACGAGGAATCGCTTTCCGTGGCGGAAGTATTCAGATCTCTCAGCGATGGGATCTGGACCGAGGTGACGACGGAAAGCAAAAAAGCCGCCAACAGAAACCTGAAAGTTTCCACCATTCGCAGGAACCTTCAAAGAAGCCACATTGGCATGCTTTCCAATTTGGCCCTTGCTTCCGGGGGAATCCCAGATTCCAGAAGCCTTGCAAGAATGCATCTTAAACAGATTGATGGCAGCATTAACACCATTCTTGGTGACAAGGCTGCGACATTGGATGATGCATCCAGGGCGCACTTGGAAGATACGCATGAGCGCATCCAACGCGTGCTTAATGCATCCATTCAAGCCAGAGATTAACCAAGCTGGCTTAGGGGCAACTTGAACCTGGGGTTGGTCATGCAATGGCCATTCACCAGGTTAACGACAGGCTGGCCAAGAATCATGCGCCGTAGTTCCTCGGCACCTTTGCGACGCATCTCAATAAACCCTTCCACGGAATAAAAAGCACTGTGGGGAGTCAGCAGAATTTTCGGATGCTTGCGGATGCGTTCATCCTCCAGCGGTTCTTTTTCCACCACATCCAGCGCCGCATAGGCCAACTGACCGGATTCCAAAGCTTTAACAACCGCATCGCCACTAACACATGGCCCACGGGCTGTATTCACCAAATAGGATCCCTTGGGCATCATCCCAATGGTCTTTTCGTTCATGATGTGTCTGGTTTGTGGAGTCAAAGGGGTATGCACGCTTACAAACAGACATTGGGGCAGCATTTCCTCAAGCGAATTGCACCTTTCAATTCCCAGAGCTTTGTCAAGGCCAGGTGTGGCAAAAGGATCATAAAACAAAACACGCATTCCCAAGGCTTTCAGGCGCAAGGCGGTCGCGGAACCAATTCTTCCACAGCCGACCAACCCTGCTGTTTTTCCACGCAACCGGGGTGCGCCAAACACCACATTGGGCTGCCAGCCACCATTGCGAATGTCATCGTGGCAGACGATAAGCCTGCGCGCAATCGCCAACAACATCATAACCGCATGGTCGGCAACTTCCTCGGTTCCGTAATCAGGAACATTGCAAACCGCAATTCCACGAGCGCCTGCCGCTTTCAAATCCACATTATCGTAGCCCACGCCACAGCGCACTATTCCAAGGCAGCGATCCAGTTTAGCAATGATTTTTTCGCTAATCTTGATGTCGTGAAACACAAGCAAACCAGAGGCCCTGGCTGCATATTGATCAATGGCCGACTCATCATGGGTTTGAAGAAGTTTAATTTCGGCGCAAGATTCCAACACAGGGGCTTCCACCCCTGATTCCGAAAGATAATCCGTGATCAAGACCAGTGGTTTTTCTGCCGCCATGACTAGCTACTCCTGTTCAAGTTTTATCCATTCGCATTCTACTAATTCCAATGAAAACTGACCCAGCAAGACTATCCCCGTTGGGCATTGGAAAATAAGGTCTCCGACAAAAAGTTATGCCAGGCGTTCTATCTTGTAGCAGGGTAGAACCGCGCCAGTTTATTGGGATGAACACCCAGAAATGCCAGAATGGTGAGAGTCCAATTGCGAATGGACTGCCGGATGATGCCATGCTTCTGCCAGCGCCTGGCTGAAACTTCAATCGGGAAATTCACCACCCTTAGAGAACCCTGCCGGGCAAGAGCTCTGCTAAAAAAAAGATCCTCCATAAAGTCCAAATCGGGGAACCCACCCAGTCTTTCAAAATCGGATTTTCGCAAAAACATTCCCTGATCTCCATAGATCAACTTGAGAATTTTCACCCGTGCCGATGCAGCTTTCTCGATACATCGGTAGGCTAACCCACCTCCATGAACCTTCATCTTAAAACATCCGGCAATTGTTTTCGGGTTGGAAAGCGCTTCTTGAATCACCTGAACAAATCCGTGGGCAGGGGAGCAATCCGCATGCAAAAAAAGCAGGTATTCCGAACTTGCATGACTTGCCCCCAAATTCATTTGTCTGGAACGACCTTTGGAACCCTCTAAGACAAGATTTGCGTGTTTTTTGGCTTCCGCAACGGTTTGATCCCTGCTACCACCATCACAAACGATGATTTCCACATTCTCAGCTTGTGCCAGAAGGGCAATTCTTTTGGCAATCCCTTGTTCTTCCTGAAGCGTGGGGACGATAATGGATAAAGATGGTTTCATGAAAAAAGATTATCCAAGGTAAATTCAAAAATAGGAAGTAAAACCTGATGACTGAACCCTGGTATAAGGATGGACTGAAATTTCGTTGCACCCAATGTGGCGATTGCTGTACTGGCGACCCTGGCTTTGTATGGGTCACTGAAGAAGAAATATCCGCAATTTGCAATTTCACGGGGGAAAAACCCGAAGAATTTAAGAGCTTAAGGGCACGCAAGTACCGCAGCCAGTATACTTTGCGTGAAAAAGCCAACGGTGATTGTGTTTACTATGAGAAAGGAAAAGGTTGCGAGATTTACCCGGTAAGGCCTGCGCAATGCCAAACCTGGCCATTCTGGGAAAGCCGTGCGGGCACCCCTGAAGCCTGGGAGGAAACCTGCAGAATTTGCCCTGGTTCCGGAAAAGGTGACCTTATCAGCCCGGAAGAGATTACCAAACGCTTGAAGAAAATTCGCATTTGAAGCATAATATCTTTATAGATTGCCCTGCCGATAACGCATACCTACCTGAAAACCGGGCCTTTGAAAGCAACATAAATGAACAGTGGATTCCACAATTATCCAAGAACAGCGATTGCAATTTTATTTGCAGTATCAGGCCTTGTAACCCAAGGCAGGGTTTCCGGGGCAGACCCTGTCGCAAATTACGATGCGGATGTTTTGCCTGTACTCAAAAAACACTGCTTTTCCTGCCATAACGAAAAAAAGCCCCGTGGTGGTGTTGTTCTGGATAAATACAAGAACCTTACCGAAATCAAGAAAGACATCAAACTTTGGGAACGTGTTGCGGATAATTTACGAACAGGTGATATGCCACCTGCAGGCAAACCCAAGCCAACCCCCAAGCAGCTTGATGTTGTCAATCGCTGGCTGGATTCCCAAGTTTTTGAGTTCACCTGCACTGGCGATAAAGACCCAGGCAAAGTTACCCTAAGGCGTCTGAACCGGTTGGAATATAACAATACCATTCGCGATCTTCTTGGGGTGGAAAACAATCCCTCCGAGGAATTCCCAGCCGATGATGTTGGTTACGGTTTCGATCACATTGGGGATGTGCTAACTATGCCCCCAATCCTTATGGAAAAATATCTTGACGCCGCAGAGGATGTGCTTGAAGCCTTCTTCAAAAATCGGGCACTTGTGAACAAGCACCTTAAACTTGCAAATCCATCCATTGCCACCAAGCAGGATATTACCCGTATTTTCAGCGAACTGGGAAATAGGGCGTACCGTAGACCCATTACCAAGGATGAAGTTGCCAAGCTGGAAAAGCTTTCTGATTCGCTAATTAACAAGGGTGAGAAACCCATCGATGGCCTAAAAGCAGCCATGCTGGCCATGTTAGTCTCGCCCCATTTTTTGTTTCATGTGGAACTTGACCCAGACCCCAACAGCACATCTTCCCACGATGTAAACCAATTTGAACTCGCCAGCAGACTTTCCTACTTCCTCTGGAGCAGTATGCCAGATGAACCCTTGTTCCAACTTGCCAGGGAAAATAAGTTGCGTGAAAAAGGTGTGGTGGAAGAACAAATCGCCAGGATGTTAAAAGATCCAAAAGCCAAAACCTTTACACGCAATTTTCCAGAACAATGGCTTCAACTTCGCAACCTGAAGACAGTGCAGCCCGACAAAACAATGTTTCCCACCTTTAACGACCAACTGCGGGATGATATGGCCCGCGAAGCCGAGATGTTCTTCGAGCACATCACCAAAGAAAACAAATCCATTCTCGAGCTACTGGACTCCGACTACACCTTTGCAAATAGCAGGCTTGGAAGACATTATGGCTTAAAGATGAATGGCTATCAGGAGGAATTTAAGAAGGTCACTTTTACAGATAATCGCCGGGGCGGGGTTGTTACTCAGGCAGGAGTTTTAACCATCACATCCAACCCCACCAGAACCTCCCCGGTAAAGAGGGGCAAATGGGTTATGGAAAACATCCTTGGAACCCCTCCACCCCCACCCCCTCCCAATGTGGAGGAATTAAAGGAAGACGGCAAAGCACTTACTGGAACCCTCCGCGAACGCATGGAGCAACACCGGTCGAACCCCAATTGTGCCTCCTGCCACCAGAAAATGGATGCCATTGGTTTTGGATTGGAGAACTTTGATCCGGTTGGGGTGTTTAGAGAAAAAGAGCACGGTAAGACCATAGACCCCTCCGGAGAATTGCCCGGAACCGGAAAGTTTGCCAATCCTTCCGAATTACGCAAGCTTTTATTGTCAAAATCGGAACTGTTTGCTCGCTGTTTCACCGAAAAAATGTTAACTTATGCCACTGGCAGAGGCATGGAGCGAGCCGATAACTGCGTGATTGATGCTCTTGTGGAAGACCTGAAAAAAGACGGCTACAAGATGCAGGATTTGATAGTTGCAATCGTAAAGAGTGAGCCTTTTCAAAAACGGAAAGCGAAACGAGGGCCAAAAACATGAGCCGACAAATTTCCCGCAGAACTGTGCTTCGTGGCTTGGGTGCAACCCTCGCTCTACCTTACTTGGAAGCCATGAATGGCTGGACAGCGATGGGCGCCCCCGCTGAACCAAATGCCGCTCGCAGACTTGCTTATTTTTATGTGCCAAATGGCGTTCATATGCAGGATTGGACCCCGGAAGCGACCGGTGCAGGCTACACCATGCCATTCCTGTTGGATACCACCCTTTCCAAATTTAAGGATGATCTTCTTGTACTTAGCGGCCTGACCTTGGATAAAGCTCGCGCAAATGGCGATGGAGGTGGCGACCATGCCCGTTCGCTTTCTTCGTTCCTTACGGGTCGTCAGGCAAGAAAAACTCATGGAGCGGACCTTCGCGCAGGTGTTTCCGCCGATCAGATTGCCGCGCAGAAAGTTGGTATAACAACCCGCTTTGCATCTTTGGAACTTGGCATCGACAAAGGGATGAATGCCGGCAACTGCGATTCCGGTTATTCATGCGCTTATTCAAACAATCTTTCCTGGCGAAGTGAATCCACACCGATGGCCAAGGAAATCGACCCCAAACTGGTATTCGAAAGACTTTTTGCATCGCCAGGCGAAACATCTGCAGCCAGAACCCGCAGGGAAAGTATTCGCAAGAGCGTGCTGGATTCCGTAAACCAGGATGCCAACAGCCTGCGCGCCAAGCTGGGTGCAACGGATCGCCGAAAACTGGACGAATACATGAACGCAGTTCGTGAAATCGAAATGCGTTTGAACAAGGTTGAAAACAAGACTGTTTCCGCGCCCAAATTCACTCCCGCTGAAAGTATCAGGCCCTCTGGTATTCCTGCAACCTTTGAGGAACATGTCAAGCTGATGTACGACATGATCACCCTGGCATTCCGGGCTGACCTTACCCGCGTTGCAACCTTTGTCATCGCCAATGAAGGCAGCAATCGCAGTTACAAGAACATTGGCGTATCGGAAGGGCACCACGAGCTTTCCCACCACGGAAATGACAAGGCAAAACACGAAAAGATCAAGAAAATCAACCAGTTCCACCTTCAGATGTTTGCCTACTTCCTGGAAAAGATGAAGGGAATTCAGGAAGGGTCTTCCAACTTACTTGATCAAAGCATGCTGGTTTACGGCTCTGGCATTGGGGATGGCAACAGGCACAATCATGATGAACTGCCCATTCTTGTCGCCGGCAAGGGCGGTGGCAGCATTAAGACCGGCCGCCATCTGCGATATACCAAGGAAACCCCGCTGATGAACCTTCACCTTTCCCTTTTGGAAAGAATCGGGGCACCAGTACCATCCTTGGGTGACAGCACTGGCCCGCTTAAAGACCTCTCTTAAGAGACTTACAAGGTCATTCCATATGCGCATTCCTCTTGAGCTTTCCATTGAGGAATCCGTGATGGAAATTTACCGTCAGGCGGATACCGAAATTGCTTCCGCGAAACCAGTTTGTGTGGCTTCCGGAAAATGCTGCAGGTTCAAGGAATACGATCACACCTTGTTTCTTTCCAGCATGGAAGCTGCTGTGCTTCTTAAATATGCCCCCGCCTATGAAAAACCAACCGATACCGCTTTTTGTCCTTTCCAGAAGAATGGGCTCTGCACAGCCCGCGAACCCCGGCCTTTAGGTTGCAGGGTTTACTTCTGCGACCCCGCATATCAAAATACCATGGTTGAAATTAGTGAACGATACACTCGAAAGCTGAAGGACCTTGCAAATGAAAAGAACCTTCCCTGGAACTATGCTCCGCTGCACCACTTTTTGGACAATCCTGAAAAAGCCCTTGCTTTGTAGTATGGTTTTTGCGGGCTTGCTTTCACCGGCTGGATCAGCTTCCGCTGAAGACTGGCCATCCTGGCTGGGGCCTCGAAGGGACTGTTCCTCCCAATCCAATTTCAACGGTTGGAAAGGCCCGCTTTCACAGGCTTGGAAAATTCCCGTTGGCGAAGGTCATAGTTCTCCCATCGTGGAAAATGGGAAAGTGTACCTGCACACTAAAGTAAAGGATTCTGATTCCGAAGCGGTTCAGGCTTTTGATGCCACGAGCGGAAAGCTGATCTGGAACACAACCTACCCTCGGGGTGCGTTCAGCAGCGTGTTTGGATTAGGGCCCAGGGGAACCCCGGCCACCACTGCCAACCATATTTTCACTTTTGGAGTTACAGGCATTCTGTCTTGCCTGGATAAAACTGATGGCAAAATTCTCTGGCAAGTGGATACCCTCAAAGAATTCAAAGCTGCAAACCTTTTCTTTGGAACCTCTTGCTCGCCACTGATTGTTGGCGACAAAGTGGTTGTTCAGGTGGGTGGCAAGGCGAGTGCCTTGGTGGCATTTGACCAGAAAGACGGGAAGGTCGCTTGGCAAACCAAAACCATGGATGACAAGAGCAGTTACAGTTCTCCCATCCTTTGGGGGACCGGACCTGAAACCGAAAGAAAAATACTCGCCCTTACGCAACAGGGTCTGGCATCCATTTCCGCCAAGGATGGAAACATGGCCTGGCGATTCCCTTTGGTTGACAAACTGAATGAAAGCAGCACCACACCCATTCGCATGGGTAACACAGTTGTGGCAAGTTCTGTCACCTTTGGCAGCGTTGGGCTACAGGTGGATGATGAGGGCAACACTCAGAAACAACTTTGGAAAAATGGTGATCTTACTTGTTACTTCGCCACGCCGGTTGCAATCAGCAAAGATCATGTGTTGATGGTTACTGGTGGAATTCTTCCCCCACCACAGGCAAGTCTGCATTGCGTGGAAGCTTCCACCGGAAAGATTCTCTGGACCAAAAAGAAAGTGGGCAAGTACCATGCCTCGCTTATCCGGGGAGCTAACGGCAAGGTTTTAATGCTTGAAGACGGTGGGGATCTGGTGCTTATGGAACCAAACTCTAATGCTTACACCGAAATAGCCCGTTCCAAGGTCTGTGGCCATACTTGGGCACACCCGGCTGTTGCCAACGATAAAGTTTTCCTCAGGGATGACAACAGCCTGATCTGCGTGAACCTTGCCAAATAACCCGTCAAGAAGTCACATACTTTAGGCAAAAGATTACCAATAACCCTTGCGATAAAGGGCCATAAGATCCATCGCCCATGCGACACCCGCATGCAGGGCAAATCCGGGTAACACCGATCTGGTCTTCAAGCCCAACCAGCCTAGAAATAGCCCGGCGAAGATGGATGCTAGTGCCTCGGGAAATGGTTTTTGGAAGTGAATCATGCAGTAGGGCATTACCATCACGGGAATGGACCAAGCCCCCATCACCGGGAGAGTGGAATGAATTAAAAAGCCCCTGAAGAAAAACTCCAGTGCAAGAAACTGCATGGCATAAAGTGACTCCCAAAGGAAGAAATCCCAGCCGGGAAAGCCATCCCAATGAGGATCATAAAAAGGGTACACCTTTAGAAACCCCAGGCTTTGTGAAGCCAGAAATACCAAGGGAGCCATTACTGCCAGCCCCAACCCTAACAACGGCAGCGTTTCCTTTCCCCGGGGCAGTCGCAAGCCATAATCTTTCAACCGTTCCCGAAGGACAAAACGAATCAGAAGTGCGGGTATCAGGGCATAACAAAAAAGGCATCCCACAGCCCAAAAGCAAAGGCTGCCCAGATGGTTATCTTTTAGTTGTTGAAGTTGGCTACACCCCAACCATTCAAGGAAGGGAAACCAATTTTGCTGTTCACTCTGGATGAACAGGAATCGTAGCAAGAGAAGACAAAGGCAACCGCCCAAAAGGCCGGTAAGACCACGAAGATGTTTTTTGGGATCGTACTGGTTGGATTCGCAAACTAGTTGCGCCTCTCGAATTGGCCCCAAAAGCCAGTCCCGGAACGCATAAAATCCGGGATATCGCAAATCAGGTTTGGACTGCATCAAAGAATACCAGGGAGATCGGGCCAAACCCGATCACCGGCATCCAGGCTGCCAGGGCCGGAGGCAAAATATCGGCATCACCCAGCATCTTGAACAAGTAGCAAGACGCAAAGAATATTCCACACACTACCAGACAGGAACCAGCACTGATGATCACATTACGATTTTGATCACGCAGGATCACCGAGAGACCAAGCAAAACCAAAACCATTCCCAAGGCAGGCCGCGTAACGCGGGAGTGAAAAAGGACCGCAACGGAAACCAGTCTTGTGCCCTCGGGCTTTTGTAACTCCTGGTAAATTCGTGTGGTGGAAGCCATGCGGAACCAATTCTGGTTTCTGGTAATGGTATCGAAGTCGATTTCACGCACATGAAGGATATAACGGCCTGTATCGACCTGTTCTAACACGCCGTTAGTTTTGTCGAGCCCTTCAATAACCGCGGGTTTAGTGCCCGTAAGTTCCCATTTGCCACCACGCGCCCCATTATTGGCAGGAAGAAAAACCGCGTTTCGAGCGGTCAGGTGCAATAGATTGCCTGTGATAGTTTCAGGAATGGTGCATCGAAAATCAGTGATAATCCGGTCTTTGCGGCGAGCCCGCTCGCCTTCGATGTGAATGCCATTTGGTTCGTAGGCACCCCGAACGCCAATTTCCTTTTCACCGCTGGGATCATCCTTGTCATTAAGCAGATGATGCCCAACCCTTGGGATGATCAATTCCTGGTTAATCATTGCCAGACTAAGCATGAAAAAAGCGCTGCAAAGCACAGGCATGACAATCCTGCGGGTGGAAACACCGGAGCTTAGAAGCGGAACCATTTCATTTTGACGCTGCATCCAGGCAATGGTGAACATGGCGCTCAGCAGCACAATGTATTCGCAAAGCTGGTCAAAGATCTGCGTGAGCTTGAAACCGTAGTACATTCCTATGACTTGAAGGGTTTCAAAAAAGGTTCTGCGCTTGTCCTGAAAATCATCAAGATTGGTGAAAAGGTCCACCACCACATAAAGGCTTAGAAGGCTTGTCAGGCAAATCACATAAGCCTTGAAGTACCCGATAATCAGTTGTCTGTCGATAAGCGTGAACATAGCGGTAAGGTGTGTTCCCTTATTTATTTCCCTGAGCCCTGCCCTCGTTGGCTTCCAGTGCCGCAAGGGGAAGACGGATTCCCTTCTTATAGTTGAGCACATACTGGATGACATAATCGTTGGCGTTGTTGCAAACCGTGTCGCCAAAACCGCCATCTTTCATTTCGCGAAACGCTTCATCAACAGACCAGCCCTGATATTCCATCCTGTAGATGGCGGCAAGCACACCCGTGCGGTGCAGACCAGCCCGGCAATGGATGACCATTGGATAGTTGGAAGGGTCATCACAAATTTTCAGGAATTCCTCGACAGCCTTGGGCCGCTTTGCTGGCACTTCAGGCCTGGGCCTGAGATCAGGGCTGATAAAGAGATATTTCACTCCCAAGTCCTTGCAGACTTGTTGTTCTTTGACAATGGAACGGTCCCAGAAAGATTTGTAAACATCCGGGTCAGGATAGTCATCCTGTAAGTTGACAATTGCCTTCAGCTTGTAACGGTCCACAGCATCTTTAAAGCCAGCGACCGTAAGCTGTCCACAACGGTACATTTTCCCGGGCTCAACGGCGCGGAGCCTGCGCCCATGGTTCCAGACATTGCGGTGATACACGATGGGAATAACCACCACCGCCATAAACATGGCAAAAGTCACCATGCCAACCAAGACTTTCCGCCCCATGCATATCTCCAATGACAAACCAGCCCCAAGCCTGAAAGTACAGGGCAAGGGATGATATTGTCAGGGAGATGAAAAAATCACAAGGCCGATTCGGCGGCGGGTCTGCCTGTCTTTACTATTTCACCGGAACTTCCACAGCTTGAAGGATTTCCCCGGTCGTGACATTCTGCACGAAGACAACGGCAAACAGGTCCCTAAATTCAAGTGGTCTGCCCTTGCCAGAAAATGGTTCCTCACGAGCTACCTGGTCCAGATAGGAAGACCACTTTTTACGCAGTTCGCCCAGATTTACCTTGGCCTCT
>Ga0255155_1000124_pt1 | contig 23215 bp, 44 predicted proteins | sample Atl_Atl_RepC_8h_FD_186025 | JGI IMG/M metagenome (GOLD analysis project Ga0255155, IMG submission 186025) | Freshwater microbial communities from Altamaha River, Georgia, United States - Atl_Atl_RepC_8h | ecosystem: Environmental > Aquatic > Freshwater > River | place: USA: Georgia | collected...
GGTTTTGTTTGAGTTTCTTGAGTGCTGGCACACCGTTCATAAATCCATTGATGGCGGACTTACCTAGCTGACGCAATGTTTCTGTATCTTTCTCATTCGGATCGATGATGGTACCAGCCTTAATGGCACCACATCCATACAACATTCCATACAGCAAACGCTTACTGATGTCCCTCGTCTCTACACCAAATTGTTGTTGGTTATAGGTATGGATATCAATGGATTCATCAGTTACCAGATTGGCGTACTCACCGTCATCCCAAACGGCTAGGTACCCTGCAAGACAACGGAGTTCCAATGCTTTAGCATCCACCCCAATGAGATGCCAGTTGTAAGGAGCGTGAAAAAGATTACGGCATTCCTTGCCATAGGGTGAGTAAGACGCTGGAACCTGACCCATATTTGGATACCGATGGCTACAACGCCCAGTGATACAACCATTAGTAACCACGTCCCCGTGAATACATAGATCATCATTGTTGACAAGCTTGAGCCATGCATTGTTTCCATCGGCAATTTGTCCAAGACGTTTTTTGATGAGCATGTACTCAGCCAGGGGCTGAGCTTCTGGGAATGGAAGCTGTTCTAGAACTTCATCATTAAGGATTGGATTTCCTTTCTCAGTTGTTTTCTCTGGTTTCCATCCGTACTTTTTCCACAGTCTATTAACAATTTGGTCACGAGATCCAGGATTGAATTCCTCTGACCGTCGTTTAATAAATGGTTGTCCTTTAACATAACCACGCTTGCTGTTGTTTACCTTAGGGATAAACGTTTCTTCATGGATGATGGGCGGAAACAATTCCTTTAGATGAGACTCCAGTTCTTCTTGTTTTGCTCTAAGCACATCCACAAGATCAAGGCATGCATCAACATCAAAAGGAAAACCTGCTCGCACTTGTCTGTTAATTGCCAAGGCAAAGTCATGCTCAAGCTTGAGCGCTGGTTCCTCATAGTTTTGCCGTGTGATCTGCTCCCAGAGTTTTGTGGTGACCACAACATCCTGGATGCAGTAGTCAAGCATCTCTTGAGAAAATTCGGAGAAGTCTTTGAAGTTGATCTTGTGATCGGCCAACCTCCATCCCCATGCCTTAAGTGATGCGGATCCACGTAAGTCCTTTGGAACTTGCGGATATTGTTCGCAGTCCAAGTCATAGAGTCTCTCCTTTGGCCAGATCAGACGTGTGCAGATGAGGGTGTCAAGGATGCGTGCTTTGCAGACGAATTGATGCAGCTTTTGCAGAACCGGTACGTCATAGAAGATCACGTTGTGACCAATGAGTACATCAGCGGTTGCCAGATGAGCAAGAGCATCAGCAATACGATCAGGCCCATAAGCAAAAGTTTGTTGTTTGTTGATGTCATAAATCACCAGACAATGAACAACAGAAGCTTTGTCATACAGGCCATCAGTCTCGCAGTCAAAGACTAGCCACGTTTCATTTACGGAACTGGGCTTCGTCGCGAACTTGGAGTTCTTCACTGGCAAGACTGGTGTCATGTTTGTTAATCCACGTCAAGATCTGCTGAGCACCAGCCCTATATGGGTGGGAGAAGATCTTATTCAGAGCTACTTCTGAATCTAACGGAATTAATTGGAATTGATTTGAAGTCTTGCAGGCAGTGATGGCAAATGGCCTGCCATCTTTCCATGTAGCAATGACGTAAGACATAAAGGAATGAAAGACGGACAGATACTATCCGATCTTTCATTCCCGTCAAGGTTCTTCAAGTTGTCTTCTGGTTTGATTTGCCGTATCCAACAAATCCACCTTCCTTCTTACGTTGAGAAAGTGCTTTGCTTGCAGCGGACCCAGCACGCTGGGAGCCATGAACCAGCAGTGCGAAAGGTTTGTCACCTAAGCAGTGGCTATCGTCGTGATCAATCTCAAGCCCACGTTCTGCAGCCTCAACTTCTGTGTAGACCACATAAGCAATGCGCTGGAACACATGCGGATACTTTGGGATGAGGTAGTCAAGTGTCCCACCGAAAGATGCAGTGAGGTAGAAGTTGGATGGGATCTGATCACGCAGGTTGATCCACATACCAAGGGACTTGGTGTAGCTGTAGAACTTTTGCTTGGGCCGCTCCTGGGCAACCATGAGCCAAGCCTTCATGTAGTTCTCAGTCCAGTAGTCACCAGATTCGTGGACACGAACAAGGTCCCGTGGTGGTTGCATCAGCAGCGACATGTCAATCAGATCACGGAGGAGTGTGACCTGATTGCCGTTCATGTGGATGGTTTCACGCAGCAGATCCCAGTTGTGCCAACGGGCTTCACGTACGTTGGGTCTGGTCTCTGCCATGGCAGCAAAGCAGCGGTACTCATCTGCTTCTGTACCAGTGAGCTGAGGTAGGTCACGGATCTCACCAGTGACACGATCAGCCATGGTCTTACAGACACCAGCGTGTGGGCAGGAGTAGCCCGCTGGGATATTGAAGATGAGTCGGTTCTTGAGCTTGCCGTTACCAGTGGAGAACTTGAGGAGTTTCATGGTGTTAAGTTGAGTTGAATGATAAGTAAAACTAATGAGCAGTTTAAGGACATGCTCAGGTCCATCTTCCCGTTCGGGAGTGTTACACAATGAACGACATCATATACATCAAGCGTCATATACTTTCCGTATCAATCGCTACAGAATCATGACGCTTACGTATCGGGGTGTCAAGTATGACAAGGACGAACAGGCTAAGAAAGATAAAGCCTGGTGGAATCTAGCCCATCGTCCGTGGCTACGCCTGACATACCGTAACATCGGCTACAATCCTTTCCTTACTGGAGGTCAAATCAAATGAACAAAGCATTGATTGTTTACCTGGTGAACCAGAAAAAGAAAGTGGCACGCAAGGATGTGGAATCCAAGCATGCCATCAAGGAATTAGAAAAACAAACAACCGCGACCTTCTGATCGCCATTTGTTTACTTCGCCCTCTTGTTCTTCAGAGGGCTCACTGTATTTAAAGCCATCCATGCAGTTGAGCCATGGTGCATCAGTCGTCTGAGAAGGCAGCTTCTCCGATGATGGGAAATTGTTCGCAGAAAATTTTTCGGATGGCTCGTGCAATTTGTTGGTGCTCGAGTTGAGTTCCATTGGAGCAGCGGAGATCGAGGTAGTGGATCCACGAACGGAGTGTACCATTCATGAAGAGACGGGTCTGTGTCGATAGTGGCAAAACGGAACGAGCACATTCCTTTGCAATGCCATTGCTGACCATCTCACGGTAGAGATGCTCCGAGTTTTCATACAGCTCACTAATGCGTCTGTAGAAAGTACCAAGCATCTCAACAGGGATGTCATCAATGCTGTTCTGTCTGTTCTTCAGGTCTTGCCTGCGTAGGTGCGGGATCACAGCAGAGCCAAGCTCGCTGGTATCTGCATAACGCTGGCTAAATTCCTGGAATGAGAACGAACGATGACGCAAGATTTGTGGTGAGATGGCACGTGTTGTTTCAATCTCAACGCACATGTTTGCCATTTCAAATGGCGACCAGTGCTTATTGCGAATGAGGTACTTGAGTAATCGTGGTGCAGTATCCATGTTGTCTTGATTCTTCGGGGCTGATACCCGAGCCATCTTGACAATCATTTCTTCTGCACTGGGCGTAACCCAAACAAGATCAACGTTCATAGTCATCCTCCAATCGTTCGATGTCGTCTTCTGAAATAATTTCACCGCACTGTACTTCAACAATGCGGATGTCTTGATCTTGTGCAGTCAAACGATGGACTGAACGTTTGGGAATGTAAAGGTGTGTACCTTCCTTCACCAATTGTACGTGTCCATCGCATTCGAATAAGCCTTCGCCTGTCACCACGATCCAGTGTTCTGATCGATGTTGATGACGCTGGAGGCTAAGGCGATGACCTTTCTTGACATGCAGTTCTTTGACGAGATAGCCACGGAACAAAGCAGTTTGTTCTGGGGTCAGTGTGTAGTACCAACCCCAGGGCTTATCAACCTTCATTCGATTTGAAATCCATAGCCTTCAGCTTGTAGCTTAACAAGTTGATCGGCAGGACAAATCCGCATCTGCGCATGTTCTGTGGGTGACTGAAGGTGGTCCCATTTAATGAGCAGGAACTTCTGTTTACTGCCACTGCGGTTGGGTTTGATGTTGATACCAACCACAGTGCCATACCGTTGAGTGCGGTACTGCTGGATACGATCCTTAACTTCTTGACGAATCGCAAAGATTCCGTGTGCCTTGGGGCGTTCGGCAACACGTTCACCAATAGCGTATTGATGCTGGGCCTTAGTGCTCATAGTGATTGCAGTCGTAAGAATCAGCAGTGTCGTATTCAGGAAACTCAAATGCACAAGCATCGCCCTGGTTATGAGAGCAATCAGCGCATTTGATGATGACTGGTTGAGATGCTAAAGCGTTACCACTTAGCAACGCATAGAGCTTAGAGACAAGGATGAGGTTCTGCTGTGCTTCGTTATAGAAGTCAGCAGATACTTCATGAGTTGTAAACCTGTAGTCACAGCACTCGCATGCCTTGCGGCGGCGTGTGCCATGGGATGTTTTCCTGGATTCGATGATACGTAATCCAGGTTGTTTGCATTGAGGACAGTCAGGAAGGAGTTGCTTCTGAAAGGCCATCCGTTGAGTTGAGGTTTAACGAGTCAAGGTGATAGGCAGTTTGTTCTGCACCAATCAGTCGGAACGAATCTTTGATTAGTTCACTGTGTGGTGCGTCGAGATAGAACGCGTTGAGAAGTTGTTCAGCAGTTTCAAATGCATCGCATTTGCCTGTGAGTTTCATCATGACATCAGATGGCATGTTGTCCACAATCTTCTCGACCAGATGGTGACAGACGCGTTCCCACTCTGCATCTGGAATGCAATCGGCAATGAGTTCTGTTACATCTTTAACAATCAGTGATTCAGAGATCATGAAGAAAAGACCCCCGCTAGTGCAGGGGCCAAACATTCCGAGCAGATCTTAGGCAGCTTCTGCAGTGGTGTCTAGGGGCTCGTCTAGGACCCCTGACTCGCGGAGCTTATCGAGCATGCCAACCATAAGTGTGGCGTGTGCTCTGGTCTGTTCCATGAAGTGCTTAGCACGTTCTGGAGAGATGGTATGGACAGCGCCGTTGGGTTCAACGTAACGCCAGCTTCCATCAGGTTGCGGTTCACCCTGGAGCGCAAGCCGCTCAGAGTTATGGACGTACCGCATCTCAAGGTTGTGGTAATCCCGCAGACCATCGGAGCTAGTCCATGTAGCACCAAGGTTGTAGCGATTCTCTTCATCCGCATAAGCGTGGAACTCAGGGATGAGGGACTTAAAGGCAGCAAAGAATTGCATGATGTTGAGTTGAGTGTGGGCTGGTAGCCGACCCCGGATTCGAACCGGGACTTGAGCGATTTTAAGTCGCTTGCCTCTGCCGTTGGGCTAGTCGGCCTCACTTGGACTTACCTCTACATCAATGGATGTGGAGTGCCAAGTGTGGTCATGGGGTAATGGCTCAGTGCCATACTCCCATGTGTCGTAGTCTTCCTCGTTACGAGGATCGTCTTCAATCAGGATGTACTTAGGTGAGTTGTCTGTGATGTACTCACCAATGTTTGCCATTGCCATGGCAAGCAGTTGATCATCTGTGTAATCAGACATGAGTTAAAGGGGCATCCCTATAACGAGGATAGGATGCCCCTGCTGTGGCTTCAGCTATCAGATGCTAGCTGTTTCTCACGAGATTGCAAGGCTTGCTTGAATGCTTGTGAGTATTGCTCACGTTGCTCATCATCAAGGCGTTGGTTTGCAACACCTGCAATCTGAACAACGTTCATGACACCCATGGATACATCCAGCTGGATGGTGAAGGTTGGCTTGCCATCAATCATGCAGAGCACAATGAAGTGCTTGCGTTTCTTGATGTCTTCTGCATACCTGGATGCAGAGCCAACACAGTTACGTACTGCTTGTCCCCACTGTGCAAGTTGGTGGGTATCCATTGGCTGGAAGAATGTCCAGTCACTGTCATCCACGTTGACCTTGATTGGTTGAGGGAACAGATCCTGGTGCAATGACTCCTTACGATTGGTTACCTTCCATGCTTCTGCTTGCACATAGTCATGGAAGTCAGGCATGCGCCAGCGCTTGGGTGCTTCAAGTTCCTTACCATTCTCCAAGATACGCATGATCATGGAGAATGTATCATTCATCTCAAAGAATGATTTGACATGGTAGTCGTAATCACTCCATGAGCTACGAAGTGCACCTGTCTCCGTTTCATTAAACTTGCGTAGCATATTAAAGAACGATGCAACGGGCGTGTTCTCCTTCAACCATTGGATAAGACGTTCGTCATACCTGAATTGGTTGAGATTAATACAACGCAGTTCATTGAAGTATGTACGATAGTGATCAATAGGGCAGTCAGGCCAGATTCGAATAATGAATTCAATAGAATTACAAGTCTGTTCAAATTCCTTGAAACCATACTTGATAGATTTACGTTGTGTATTTTCTGGACTGTTGTACTCAGTAGTTGAACGATCAAGCATTGCTTGAAGTTGTTTCTTGATATACGGAGTAGTAATGATTGTTTCAGTCTTGCTTAAACATGTACCGTAAGACGAATAGCCATAGTCATTCTTCAGTAGCTTAGATGTTGCAATTAAGTTATCAACAGTGAGTTCATACTTGGTCTTGTCAGGTATAGGTTTGCTAAAGAATGCAGGCATGTCGAGTGCATCAACAAGGTTGTTGCAACGCAAGCGATCAAAGATACCACGGCTATCAGTCCATTGAGGAATGGTTGTCATCAACTGAGATTCAAACCTATTAATTGTTTCATTAATGTCACGTGCTTTCTGGTAGTAACTAGCAATACCCATGGCACGCCAGTTGCGACTGTCTTTGCCATTGATGATGTCTTGCTTAGTTACTGTTGCAGAGTAAGTAAAGACTTGTGAACCACGACCAATGGTATGTGGAGTACAAGTTTCTATTGTCTTGTAAATATGATTTGGAACCTGCTTAGCAGCAGCTGCAGTGTTCTTGAATGCGTAGGCGTAGCCATAGACATAGTCTTCGCCTTTCTGTGGGAGCCATGCTGCGTACCAGCATTGCTCGAAGTGATAAAGGACAGCGATAGGTACAGTGCGTGCTTGTGAAGTTGCCACGTCCACAAGCTTGGTAAACAAACGAATACGCCCTGGTGCTAGCTGTGCATTGATATGATCAATAGCTTCTTGCTGATAGCTGGAGCGTACCACATCTTCAGGGATGAGATGTGGGATGTTACCCAGTGGATACTTAGCTTTCTTCGTAGCTTTCTTGGGTTGATTGTCTTTGACCAAAGCCTTGAGCTTTGGATCATAAGCAAGCAGTTCTTGTTGGAGATGAGAGGGAAGTTGGAAATGCATGAGTTGAGTTCGTAGTTGGTTCGTAGTGTTGAGCAGTTTAACGTCGTACTCAGGACGTGATGTCATTACGATTCAACTGTTAACAATTGAATGTTGTAATGTTTGATCCATTCCACCAGCTTTGCTGTGGCTTCTGGTGACTCCAGACCAATGCATCCACTGGTACCGGACTCACCGTTGAGTTTGCCCCAGCTTGGATCTTGGTGGAAGCCAAGGGCTGAACGGTTGGTGTTGAATAAAGGAATCACTGGTACCCAGAATCCTTTACCAAGTTCTGGATCATCGAATGGTGCACGGGCAATGCCGTACCGATCGATGGAGTATGTGCCGATGGGCAGTGGTGATTTGTTGCCAGCAATGTTGCGATTCGCTGTTTGCTTAGAGGCACGTCCTGTTAGAGCAGGCATGCTATCCAGGACTTGACCGTTGGCAACCAACTGTAGTTTCCAGATTGGATCCTTGGTTTGCTTAACGGTCTCCTTGGTGCGAATCAGCAACAGCTTTGCTGACGGACGATTGCGTGCAGGTGGGATGGGTACATTGTTCTTGAATTGGATCTCAGGACGCTCGGAGCCTGGCTCTGGTGGGGCACCAGGGGTTGGTGTGGCATCGAGGGGTAGCATCCCATCAGGGACGCTGCGAGCCATATCACCAGGCCCTTGCTCTAGAGGTTGTGAGTACATCAATGAACGCAAGTGATCTTGCTGTTCATTGTGATGAGTAACCATGTTGTTGATGTTGTGGACTGCAACGGCAGATCCAACACCAAGTGCAGTTGAGATGAGTGCAATCATTGGTAGTTTCATTGGTTACATGTTACCTGGCCCTGTGGGTGCAGGCGCTGAGTAGTATGCAGGAGCTGCATCAAAGTTTCCAGGTCCTGTGCTTGGAGCACGAGGAGGTGGCGGTGGAGGAGTAGGTTGCGGTACAACAGGTTGTTCAACAACAGTTGGAGTTGGTTGCTGAGTTTGTTGTACTGGTTCTTCTTTGGTTTCAGTTTGGGTCTGGCCGTCTTCTTTGAGCTTGGCTTCCCATTCTTGTTTCGCTTTTACCTGTGGGTCAGGATCAAGCTTGCCGTCCTGGTCAGGTTGATTATTTGGCATCAATCCACCAATGACCATTTGCATGGTGGCAACACCAGCACAGGCGATGAGGAAGCCAATGAAGACTGCGACGCCAAGGATGATCTTTCTTGTCATCGGCAGAGGTAGTCAGAGCGCATCCAGCCAACGAGTCCGTTGTATTCAACGCGATACCAACGCATTTGATCACCGCCCCATACCCAGTCCAATGCCCGGAGGTATTGACTGTTCGGTATGGAGGCGATGACTGTGTTGTTCTTGGATGGGCCATTGCGTAGGTTGACAGATGAACCAGGGTCCCTGGTACATGTCATGGCCCATTGTGCGTTGGCCGGAAGTGCGATAAAGAAGTTAAGTGCGAGTAGTGAAAGCCAGTGTTTCATGGATAGGTAGATACTGTTAATGGGCAGTTTAACGTCATGCCCAGGACAATGTGTTAAAGAGTTAGAACTTCTTTAACGTATTAGAAGTTATGTGTTAGTTAATCATATTCAACGAGTTGCCACTGTGGATCGAGCTGATCAAGATACAGAGCGAAGCCATCTTCGTCAAGAGGAATCGGTTCGTCTGGATCCAGCTCGACAGTTGCTGTACAAAGTGCTGGAGCCCACTCTTCAGGATCAAGATGAGTTGCTCGATAGAGTAGGCGCATTTCGTCAACAAGCGCTGTAACAGTGACATGAGTTTCAGTGAATTGAACGTCTTCAATAGCAAGGACTGAACAGTAGTTAACCATTAGCCTTCATCCACGTAGGAATACGTTTTGGTGATGACGCACTTGTACTTATTCCATGCACGAGCACTGGTGTACTCGGCATTGAAACGTTGTTCGTTAAGTACGTTGGCTTGTGCCCTGCGCACAGCGCATGCAGCAAGATTAATTCGATCAAACAAGTTGATGTCGTCGGTGAAAGCAGACATGATTTGAGTTGAGTTAGTGGACAGAAGCTGGGACTTACACTGCCTCCTTCTGTGCTGTTTGCACAACGAGTACAGACGCCCAGTTCTTTAGATTAGCTTAATGTTTGGAATGCTTAGTCCAGTGCCAGGAATACTGACTGATCCTTTGACGCCATTGGGACTGGCGTTGAGAGTCAGCTGGAATGGACCAAGCTTGACTGCTTTAGTCAGTGATTTGACACCGTGTTCGGTGATGTTTACACCATGGATGGTGCGATCAAAACTGATGAGTGATTTCTTAGTCATTTGAGATCGTCTGGTAGTAGCGCTTGGGATTCTTCTTCGTCCATATTTGTCATAACAAATTTCTGTCCATCGGGGGCAATAAAGCCCCCTATGAATCCCATACCAAGACGATCGGATGTTTCCTTCATACGTGCAACTAATTGCATAGCTTGAAGTCTTTGCATATCCATGGAGTCTGGTATGCGAGGAGTGTTGTTAGTCATTGAGATAGTGTGGAGTGAATGATGAGAGTCTACCAGGCTTGTCAAGGTAAGACCAGGGGTATGTAGATAAAGGTTCCTTATCTAATATAAGGTTTACCCCTGGTACTCCCCTGCGGGGGTGCAGGGGGGATTACGAGTGCATAGCCTGGTGTTCTTTCCATGCAGCTGCGTGCATTTCTGCAGCAGTGATAGGTGGTTCACCTAGTTCGTTTGGTGTTGGGTCGTAGTCAAGTTCTTCCTCCAGCATGGAGATGATCTCTTCGACTACACCTTTGGTATGTGGTGCAAGATGTTCGTCCATCTCATGTCGCTTGCTTTCGCGAGCAAGGACATTCTTAAGGATGGAGCGTACTTCTTCCAGGTAGTAATACTCGTTTTGTGGATAAGCTTTGGCTTGTTCCATGATTGGTTTGGTGTGGAGTGAATGTAAACCCTGGGACTTACGCACCGTACTTACGTCGATGCTGCCCAGGGTATGTCGGTATAACACTTACGTTGACTTGGGATCAAGCATGATCCAGCCAGTGTAGTTAGCACTGCTTCGGTCAACGCGTATTAAACCGTATTGTTCCAGTTTGATCAATGCGTTGAGGTATTGATCAAGCCTGGATACTTGAGTTGAACACCGTGGTACATAACACGGTGTGTTCTTATGTCTCTTCTTGTGTGCCAAGAAGTAGAGATAAATGTTGCGTTGATTGATGGTCAGTCCCCGAACCTGAGGCAGTGCTTCTGTTGTCATCAGCAGTAGTGTGGTTTGGATTCGGGGTAGACCTTAGCGAAGTCGTTGGCGAAGTTGACTTCGTAGTTGTGGTACGTCGTCGAGAGCCCGAGGCTTGGCTGGTCTGCGATCTCGTACTCGTCGAAGTATTGGATGAAGGTTTGGACCGCTTGCTTCTTGGAGAAGATGCAATGGGTGAGGACTGGGAGTCCTGCCTGGTAGTACCATCCACCTTCCTCTGGACCGCCGTAGTTGAGCGTGGTTTCGTGGACGGTGACAGTCGTTGGGTCTTCGTGTTCCCAGTCCTTGTGGGTGTTGTAGCGCTGGATTGCGTAGCGCAACTTGTAGGACTTGGGGTAGTACTTCTGGAGTTCAGAGAGGTAAGACATTGGATTGCGTCGATGAGTTCAGTGATCAGGATTAAGATGATAGCGATGATAACAATGACGATGTCAGTGTCATCTTGCTGAGTGTGCTTAGCTTTGGTCATCGTGAAAGTCCTCCATTGGTTCGATGAATTGGAATTCGGATTGATCTGCTTCTCGCATGGCTTCTTCTAGTTCGTGTGCACGATCAGCCATGGCGTCAAGCAAGTCAGAGTTGTAGTTGTTATCAAGATCTGCCATTGATTCGTCGGCAAGCCAAGGAAACATGGCATCTTCTTGAAGCATGTCAATGTTTGTCATGGTTTGAATTGAGTGAATTGGCTGAGCAGTTTAAGGACATGCTCAGGTCCATGAATGATATGTATGTACTACTGCGGTAGTTAGATCTTCACCTGGGTCCAGGATGTACCCTTGTGAATGTTAGAGATTGTGTGGTGACTGACGTTGTACACACGTGCAATCTCTTCGTAGGCTTGCTGCCTTGACTTAAAGCGATTCATTGTCGCTTTGTCGGACAGCATCAGCTTGATCTCTCGTACCTTCTGGTTATCTAACTTGTAGTTACCACCATGAGGTACAGGCTTCTTAAAAGATCGATCAGCTGTAGTTCCTTGGTCCTTGGAGGCAAGCTTCTCGAGATAAGCTAAGCTTGCTTCTCGTTGATACTGAGATTGAATCTTGGCATCTTTAACAGCCATCATCTGTGGTGCCGGCTGTTGTTGGAGGGGGACTGGGGGAGTCGTATTGAAGACAGCTTTGATCGGAAAGCCCAGTGTCACTGATGCACCGTCTTTCGTTACCGAGACAGTGATCTTGCCATCCCTGGTGATGACAGAGACGTGATCAGGGCTTTGAACGTCAAGTTGGCTGAGGGGTTCCATGGCTTTGATTGAAGTGAGTGCGATGGATGCAGATAGAGGATAGCTGGTACATACATGGATGCAAGTACCAGCCGTAGCGTCGGGATTCTTGAGAACACCAGATGTGTGGTGTGAGTTACTGCATGTAGAGGTAAGCGCCAGCCCAGTCGGCATTCTTGAGGCAGGTCTCAAACGATACGTCGTCTAACAAGTTGTAGCGCACATGTTTGGCTGGTGCCTTCCATGATGCTGGCTTGTAGACAGACCCTGTTTGTCTGCCGACGAATGCATGGACTGACGTGTGTTTGCGTTGAGCGTGTGGATTCTCAACGCAGATTAGTTTGTAGTACTTGGTCCCACGAACCACTTCGTAGTTAATCGTGGAACCAGGATGTTGTTGCTGAAACTTCTCGATGAGCTTATCGATTAAGCAGTGGATACGTGCTTCGATAACCTGCGTTGTTTCAGCGAGTTGTGTGTGCATTGTTCTGAGGGTTGATATTGGTGATGTCAACGCCGACCATTGCGCCTGCCGTCATGCATGTAATGGCAATGACGAATAGTGCGCAGATGAAATTAGTACGGCGTGTCTCACGAGACTCACCGTAAGAATCAAGTCTGATGTAACGGTTGCGTCCGAGTCGTGTTGTGTGTTTCATGAGTTGAATGCGATGGATGCAGGAGGTGAGTCCTGCAGAAAACCCACCGTCCGATACGAATTCGTATCAGTGGTAGGGTTATGAGCAGGAGTCGTTTAGAACGGGACTTCTTCCAGTGTGGGTACTGCCTGAGCCCTTGGTTCAACAACAGCCTTGGGCTTGGGTGCTGAGCCAAGTGTTGCCCTCACGTTCGTAAGAGCAATCTCAGGGTACTTGAGTGGAAGTAGTTGATCATCCTTGGTGTAATGCGTCCGGATGCTAGAGATCCGTACGTCATATTGACTGAGGATGATCTGTTGTCCTATCACGAACGTACCGTTGCGATAGGCAGTGAGTAATCCGTTGGAATTGTTAAATTTAATTCGACAGGACCTGTCGTAGGCATCATTGACTGCAACTGTAATTGCAAGAAATTCACGACCTTCATGGGTCGCTAATTCCATGTAGCTTACGTTGCCAATGATAGTGCTAGAGAACATGATTGAGCTGAGTTGAGTTGATGAGCAGGATGTGTAGTCCTGCAGAAAGCCCACCGTCGTAGTACATGTGTACTCAACGGAAGGGCTAAGTGCAGGAGTCAGGGCTTCACGATGTCTGTGTTATGGATACAGAAGTATGTATCGCCAAGAAATCCACGGCTGAATACCAGGTTGTGCCCTGGTCTCTCGTGGCATGTGTTCTTGTGGTGTTGGTTGATTGCTTTCTGTCCAAAGACAGAGAGGATCATACCCAAGCCAGTGCCAAGAGCAATGGCGATACAAGAGTCAGCGAAGTGATTGTTAGTCATGAGTCAGTGGTTAGTTGGAGTAGCAATAGTCGTAGTAGTCACGCATCTCTGCGTATAGATCCTTCACTCCACCTGGGATAAACGGAAGTGTACGTGTCTCGATGTCGATCCACTTCTCCGTATGTCCACGTTGTTGGAAGTGAAGTTGAGTGGACTCTCCTCCGTACCACGCTACGCGAGTACGGTCGTCACACTCTGGTTGAAAGGTGAGCATGAGATGAATGGAACGAGATAGAACGTCGCTACGTTTAACGTCCAGCTCGACGTAAGTTCAATGTATAACTTGAAGATTAAACCTGGTTATAATCAAACCGTTCTTCCTCGAGAACCAAGGGGTGGAGCGCCGTTCCCCCAAATGCGCGATATTAATTCGTATCAAATCGGGTCATTCGAACGCTCGCTGCTAATAAAACAGAACAGATTGTTATGATTTCGTGACATGTCATCGCTCATTCTTTAAACTCACTCGCTCTTCCTGGCACTCAATCATCAACCCTTTCTTTTTTTCTATACGCAACTCGCGTCGCACGGGGTGTGGGAGAAGCGTCAGGAAATTTTATATCCTTTTTGGGGTCCTATAGGGCCGCCCCTTGTTATTTTTGTCATGTTTTCTAGGACTTTGCCCAAGAATTTAGACAAAAAAACCGGGGTCTTGCCCCGGTATACAAAAGTTAAATAATTTTAAAAATTATATTATTTATTTGACTCCACAAAACGGGAAGCCGCAGCGTAAGCCTTGGCATATTTCTCAGGTTCCGGTCGTTCTTCCGCTAATTTCTGCCTGGAACCTGCAATAAATGCACCAACTTCTACGTCATTGGCTCCAGCTTTCTTTAAATCGTCGGCAGCATCAGCAATTGCGTAGAGTGCCGTCGCTTTTTCTAACTTATTTTTAGGATCCATGGCGTCAGTGCCGTGTTTTCTCGCTGATTCTTTTGGTAATAGTCTACTGTACTTACTTTTTTCCTAAATTCCTCCCAGTAAAATACAAATAACAAGAAATATTGAGTCAATAAAAGTTCAATGGCGTTATCCCCTGCTGATTTTGCCGCCTACAGCCGCGCCACTGGTACTCCATACCCAGAAGATCCGGAGGAAAGGGCTGCTTTAGCCCCGGCAGTACGTGATTTTCGCCAGAGTCAACTCCGTCAGCAGGAAAGTGGCCCGAATTTAGGTGCACTTGCGGGTCTTGCAGCGGCAGGTCTGGGTATTTTGGGTCTTGGTCTGGCGGCCAAGCGTGGATTTGGTGCGAGAGCTGCCGGTGGTGGTCGCAAAGGGGGAGTAACGCTTACTGATTTGAGTGTTCCGGACGCACGTGACGTGAATGTTGCCAAAATTGCGGATGTCCCACCCTCAAAAACCGTAAGCCGCAGCCTGGTACCAACAGAAGCGGAGGCAATGGCGCAATATGGGCGTCAATTAGCTGAAACCTTCCCTGAACCCACGGCACTTGAGATGGAATCGCTCAGTGCACCTTCTCGTACCAGCAAAATCCTTGCTCGTTTGGGTACTGCGCCTCAATATCGCCCAGATCCGAAGGATATCAACTATGCACGCTTCGGTCCGGTGTCACCAGAGGTCGCTGCCGCCCGTCGTGAGCAAGCAACGCAGGATCTATTGCGTTTTGCGCAGCAGCGCCAGGAAGATGCAGCACTTGTCGCGACACAAACCATTAGTGCCCTTGAATCTGGAGAAGATCAGATCACCGGGCGGACGATGCTTGGTGCACAACGCAACGAAGATCTAGATCTTGCGCAAGTCAACAGTGTTGCCCGGCAAACCGGTAGTGCAGACCTCGCATTGTCGATGACACCTGACGGTGTTCCAGCAGATCAAGTTGAATTACTTCAGCCTATTACCGCGCAGGAACTTGCCGATCAAGCGAAGGAAGAAATGATCGCTCGCCGCCAATCATTGGAATTGGCAGGCTTACAACCTGGCACCGTACGTTTTGAACGGGCACTTGCTCAGCCATTCCGTACATCCAGCTCTCAACAGATCACTGGCACGCAACCAATCGAGTTTAGTTTGCCAGCAGGCCCCATTCGCCGCACAGTTGAGTCGGTCGGTGCGCAAGAGCCGTTGATCGAAAGGTCGGTCCTTAATGTTGGACCTCAAGCTGTTGTTACGTCTACGGCAGCTGGCACTGCAATCCGTGGTTCGTCCCCCAGTTACCACGAAGCACTACCAAAGCAGTCCTTACGTCAGCTGTACGGCACTGCCGAGCCTTTAGTGCCAGGTGCGCCTGATGAACTTGCGCTTGATTTACCTGGTACGGCAAGGGTGCGTGGGGTTGTTCCAGATGTGGAACCGCAGTTTTTATCAAAGCAGGAAATCCAGTACGGCGTTCTTGATCGCCCAGAAACCCCTGGTCCTGCCGGCGGGTCTGCTGGTATTGGAATCTATGGCGTAGAACCGGGTTACGTCCCTGGTGCTGTTAGCAAAGCAACTGGTGAGTACAGCGAGGCTGCGTCCCGCAAACCAAGTTACGTTCCAGGTTGGCTGCAGAAGCAACAAAATAAAACCGGCTTTGAAGCTCTGACCAGCACACAGCTTGCGACGGCGGCGGCTAATGCTCAAGCTCCACGTATTCAAGTTGCTCTTGAGAAAGAGCTTACACAACGTGAAGTTTCTAAGCGTAGTCTTGAGGTAAGTGAAATTGCACGTCGAGCTATAATTGAAGGACGCGATCCGCAAGCAATCTTACGTCAACGCGGTTTTAGTGTTTAATCATGGCTGACAAGAAGAAGAAAGACAAGAAGTGGATTCAAGGCATGGACATGAAGGAAGGCGCCTTCACTGCCAAAGCCAAGCGCAAAGGTATTACCTCTGCTCAGCTGCAGGCAAACGTCCTTTCCAATCCAGATAAATACGATGAAAAGACCGTGAAACAAGCACGGCTTCGTAAAACGCTAGTAGGCTTGAAGAAGAATAAAGACAGCAAACAGGAAGGCTGATGGCTAAGGACCACAGGCTTGAGTTAGATCGTTATCTTGACTACGGTAAAGATCTTTTTACCAAACGAAAGAACCTCAATTTTGATGAGCTTTTTTCGGTTAAAGCAGACAGCGGTGTAGCTCCCTGGACCCTAAACCGCTTTGATAGTACGGACCTTCTGCGTCGTATCCAGACGCGTAAGCTTCAGCTCAACCCCGGTCTTCAGCAGGTAGGCGATGATACGGGCGAGATTGAAGTCTTTGCTGGCATCGGTCGTTTTAACCGTGAGAAGGATTACGACTTCGTCAATGGACGTGCTTTAACTAATCAACGTCCAGAAGAACAACCTGGTTTTAATCCTGTGTGGGGCGAGTACTATTCCCTTAGCCCAACACTTAACCCTGGCAAGCGTGCATCCAATCCAATGCCACGTGCCAAGAATCCAGATCCTAAGGGTTACATCATGGCTCAGATGGAAACCAAAGCTAAGAATGAACTGGAAGGTGATAAGAGTGTCGCCCAGCTTCTCGCTGGTGACGAAGAGGATTAAGTCCTAGCAATTTATAATGAGTAAAAAGGATAGATAAATGAAGCTTGCGGGCCTGCGTAAATTCATAGGAGAAAATATTGGTAGCGTTACAAAGAACGTTTTACCAGGCACCGCCTTAAGCGCAGGTTTCGGCATGCTGGCCGGTGGTCCTACCGCTGGTCTGACCTACGCAGCAACTGATGTCCTTGGCTCACTACCAGCGACAATGCTCGGACGTTACGCCGCACGGAATATCAAAAGCCCTGGCATGCGTAATGCCATTGAAGGTGTGGCCAACGTAGCCGGTTCCATTGGCGGCAGTATCCTTGGCAGTGAACTTCTTGCCGGTGGCCAGCAGCAACAGATCGCCCAACAGATCGAACAACGCTCTGTTGTGAATGATTTGCCGCTTGCGTCCCAGATCTCAGAGCTGTCCCCTGGTACTCAATACCAACTGACTGGTTTACCTTCCAGCCAGCCGTTTGAGCAGCTGTTAAGTCAGATGCCACGTAATTCGTGGACGCAGTATTTAAGTCCAGAAGATCAAGCGATGCTTCAGGGCGTTATTAATCCGAGGCTGTGACATGTTTCAAGATTTCCTCAACAAAGTCACTACAGCCAAGCAAGAGTTAATGACTGGTGCCCGCAAGAGTGCGGAAGCCAGCAAGATTGCGTACGAGAAAGGGGAATACAGTCCGTCTATCCTTAAGGACATCCCAGGACTTCGTGGTGAGTACCACCAACAGTTAAAGAGTCTTGGTGTTTCGATGAGCGAGACGCCGGCCCAAGCAGTCGGCGCCTTCGGCGCTCGTCTTCTTACGGACTTAACGAACGATGGTACCCGTGGTATTTATTGGCGTTATAACCATCCACTTGCCGTCTTAGGTGCAACGGCAGAAGCAGCGATTGGTAAAGAGGCCTACAAGGAGCTGGGACCAACCAAAACAGGTTTAATTACTGCAAGTATCGCTGTACCTGCAACGGCACTTGCTGGGGCGTATAACCTGGCCAATCCTGGCGAAATGTTTAGGCCCAAGGGTTTTGCTCAGGCGTATGCAGAAGAAGGTTCAGAAGATCGCCGTCAAACCAGCCAGCCGGTACCAGAGTTGTTTGAACGTTTCTTCTTAGGACGTACTGGTCGTCCTTTAAATTATGAAACAGCAAAAGAAGATATTCCTTCCTTAACACCAGAACGTTACACAAACTATTTGCGTAATTACTACCAAGACAAAGGATTCCTTGGTCTCATCAAAGGCACCTCTGAGAACTTAGAAGGCGTTCCTGAAGTGCGGATGCTTGGTTATCCCGTCACCATTCCATCGGTTACTACAGCGGCTGGTGGCATTGTTGGTGCAACCGTTGGTATTCGCACTGCACCTCTTGTTAAGAATGCATTCCGCCGTGGCTTAGCCGGCGCTGCACTTGGTGCTGGTGCAGGTGTGATTACCGGTAACTTGGCTAATGCAGCACTTGCTGCTAAACCTGTAGAGAATCAGTTACCTACCACTGCTCAGTATGAAATGATGCAGTGATAGAATTTATTCTATAAAAGACTTATTTATAAATGACGCCGCAAGAGTTAGCCGCCATGCAGGCGGGCTTAGATCCACGAGCTTACTATCAGGATCCTTATGCAGCTGCGCGTGCTGGTCTCATTGATCCTGAAACGTTGCCAACTCGTGGTGCAACAACCATCATTCCCCGTGGTCCACAATTAACTGCTGGCCAACAAGCTCAGCAGTTTGCAACTTCTGCTCTTAAAAAGGTACGTGGTGGCTTAGAAGCAGCAGGTACCGCCCTTGGCGCTGTCCCTACGGGCCGTCTTGGTTTAATTGGTGGCATGGTGGCCCCGGTAATGGGGGCAATTGAGGAGGCACAGGCTGGTCGTCCTACCGGTGCTGCGGGTGCATTGCTCGGTGGTGGTGCTGGTGTGGCAGCGGGGGCGGCAATTGCTAAGGCACTTCCTGGCCCCTACGGCAAGATTGCTTCTGCCGTACTGCCTGCTATCGGTGGCATGCTTGGTGCTCCAGTGGCAGCACAGGCGTCTGAATCGTTCCGTCAGAAAGCTACTGGTGAACCCACCAAAGGTAAGGAAGGTGAGTTCTCCACTCAGATGGCAATGGCCCAGCAGATGGGTGAACTGGGCGCTACCCAATATCGCAATCAGATGGGCACTTACACCAGTGCCATGAAGGATCTGTCGAAGCACTATTCGGATCAAGCTTATTACGACCTCCAGCGCAATGTTCCGATCATTGAGAAGATGAAGAACAGTGAGCTGATTCGTCAACAAGCTCTGATGAACACCCAAGGTCAGCTTCAGAGCCAGCTTGGTGTGCTTGCGACCGCTGGTGCTCTGGCACAAGGTGCACAAGCTGAGACCGGTGCAACACTTCGTACCGCACTGACCGCCGCTCCTTACGCAGGTTCTGTTCTGCAGGCTCCCCAAATTCGCTTTGGTTGATTAATATGGCTGATCCCCTGCTTCCTTTTAGACTGTCTCAAGTCAATTATTCGATGCCAGGGATTAAACCCCTGGATTTGAATTCCAATACCACTGGCCTTGCCGTTGGTACTGGCTTTGCTTTGGGGACAGAGCCTCCTCTTGCTGGTCGCTACGCAGAAGCGGTGAGTGAACCACGCAAGAAGACGGCGGCTGAGAAGATGAAAGAAACCCTGGAGGCAGCGGGTATTGATCCCAATACTCCAATGGGTGGCATGTTTGCCCTCAACTTACTTAATAAGTACGAAGAACAAGATATTGATAAGTTAAAAGAACAGGGTGAGTACTTCTTCGATCTGATTCAACGCAACGCAGATCGCGCCCAAGAGCGTGCTAAGGAAGCAACTGTGATTGCTGGTTTGGTTAATCTGCCAACCCAATTCGAGAAAGCAATGGATCGTCGTTATACCTTCTTCCCTGAAACCTTACAGATGGTGAGGGAGAACGTGATGAAACCATCGTACTTCTCCGGTAATACGATTGCTCAATACCTATAAGTAAAATAGATATCAACGGAGATAAACATGGACTTCTTTACTAATCCTTCTTTTGGTATTGATACCGCCGGTGCTTTCGGTGGCATGGGCGATGCTTTAGGTGGTGGCGGCTTCACGGGTGGTTTTGGTGGATTGAACGTAGGTGGTTTCACCGGTTCTGTTCCAAGCTACGGTGGCGGCGGTGGTGGTGGGTTTGGGGGGCTGGCGACCCTTCTTGCAGGTAGCCTTGGTAATACCCTCCTGGGGCAATCAAACACCCAAGCTTCTGCTGCTAATGCCATGGGTACTGGCATTGGTATGTTCGATGTCAATGCTGGTGTAACTGCTGCTAATCGTCGTCGTTCCTTGTTTGACGAAACGCAAGCACCGATTATTGCTTCCAGGATCAAGATGAATCCCGATTATCGTCGCGGTCAACTGCGTGATACTTTACTGAATCCTGGTCTTGCTGGTCGATACGCTGCGTTAGTTGCTTGATCAACAGACGTTAAAATAAGAAGATAAAAGAAGAGATCGTTTGTAGAGATGTCTTTAAACTATGCCGGGGCAGCGGGGGGAGCGCTATCAGGTGCGGCCACTGGATCCGTCTTTGGTCCAATCGGTACAATTGGAGGCGCCCTTGTTGGCGGCATCTCTAGTCTTTTTGGTGGCGGGGGCACTCAATTCCTTCCTTCCGAATTGATGCAACGTTACATGGATATTGGACTTGCTGATGTCAAGCCCAAAAAATGGAAAAAAGAACTTGATATTGAAGACGCCAAGATGTATCTCCGCTCTGGAGATCGTGGAGCATATGAAAATCAACTACGTAATCTTGTAGAGCTTTACCCAACTGAAACGCGGTATGCCAAGGCACTTCGTCGTAGCCTGAAAAAAGACGTTGATCTAGCAAATCGTGGATTTGATATTGCGGATCAGTTGTATGAAAACGTTGGTCTTACTTTCACGGATCAAGAATACCGTGACATGGCTGATCGCGCAAAGCGCTCAGGCATCCGTGGGCCTTCTGCTTTTGGTGACTTTTTAACGAAGAATCTCATGGCACAAGGCAAGATGCTGACGCCACAACAAGAACAACTGAGTTACATCTTTGGCGGTCGCGCCTTCCCTCGTACGTCTGAGGGTTACTATATGACTTACGGTTCTACCGCAAAATAAAATCATGGCAAAAAAAGATAAACCCAAAGCTTCAAAACCTAAGGAGTCGGCTCCTCAACCACAAAAAGATCCAAAGCAATTCCTTCAAAGCTTTGGATCTAAAATCAGCAAAGGCGAAGTTCAGAAATTTGAAGCCAACTTTCCTGATACTCCTTTAAAAAAAGTTTTTACGTATGCTAAAAAGAATAAAAATGTAAAGCTAAAAGGTGAAGCAAAATCTTATATTAAAAATAAAGGAAAGGTTGTTCCTGTTACTCCTGAAGAAGTTAATAAAGATTTAAGCGGTGGCGGTACTCGTCCAGGGGATGACGGTCGTGGCATTATCGGGATCCTCACGGATGAGCAAATTAAACTCGCTGATGTTCTTGGCGGGTACGACGTAAAAGTTGCTCAAATCGGTGCGGATGCAACTGTTAATTCCGCCAGTATTCGCGGTGAAGCTGACAAGTATGTTGCCGATGCTTATTCCGGAGCACAGCGTTACGGTGCTGAAAAAGAATTAGAAGGCACTAAATACTCCGCAGATAAAGAGTCGGAATGGCGCCAAGCCGTTGCCGGTATCGAAGTCAAGGGTCGCCTGGATCTCCAACCCATCATCAACGCTGGTCTTGAGAAGGTTGCTGGCATCGAAGCACAAGCAAGCCGTGACGTTGCTGACATCACTGGCAAGTACAACGTGGAAGGCATCAAGACTCGCGGTGAGTTTGATGAGAAGATCGGACGTATTAACTTGGCCGGCAGCATGTACGGCCTCATCAGTTCAGCCTTCGGCTAATACTGATTAAAATAGGTACATTACTTAGGGATACCAATGACCAGTTCTACCACCTCTGGTACTTCTACTGATTACTTTGACATTTCCAAGTTCCAGCAACTGTTGGACAAACTGGAAGCATCAAAAGGTCGTCAAAAGCGTCAAGAAGCTTTAGAAGATCGTCGCGGTCAATTTGCCGCTGGTATTGCCAACGTCATGAGCAACTTCTGATTTAAGGTATAGTAAACAATGACAACCAGCGTACCCGCAGGTCAAACCGATGTTGATGATTGGTTTGATCTAGATAAATACAAGCAAGCTGCAGAGGTTGCTTACGGCTTCTCTAAGAAGAAGATGGAAGAGGCTGGCTTACAAGAACGTGAGACGATTGGTAAAGGTGCCACAGAACAAAGAACCTCTGCTGAACAAGCCCAGCAGTTCAAGCAAGCGGACGAGGCCCGAGACTACAAGCAGGCCCAACGAGCTTATCGATATTGAGTTATTCGATCAGTGGGTCGATAACTTAACGTCTTCTGACCAGGAGTTCTTCACGGACTTCGCCAAGAATACCTTCTCCATCATCGAGTGCTACCTCTACGCCAGGTTCCTTGGTTACAGGGGTAGCATCACTGCGTGTGATCATTGGGTGCGTAAGCATTACCCCAAGCCTGATCATCGCAAGAAACTCCTGTACGAAATTGAAGAAATGCAGGAGGACATTCGTAAGCTGCGTGATGACGTAGATAACGGCATTGTGAAACGTGATGCTGGCGTGGCACGTATCGCTGGTATGCAAAAAGAATTACGTGGCACCATTGCACAGATTGAACAGTTTACGGGGAGCAGGGATCGCAAAGGTTTGCTGATGGCTGGAGCTGATCGAGCCATTCGTGAGTTGATGGCAATCTTCAAGGATGATCCAATTGAACTACCCCTGGAAGAAGCTTCAATGAGTGTGTGGGCTAAAATGCAATATGAAGAGAGTTAATCAACTCAATCAATGAATCCTTCTCCGCAAAGTCAATCTGCACCAGATGCTCGTCTTGCGGGTGGGATGATTAACATCGTTCAGCAACTTCAGCGGAATCGAGATCGATTTAGTGGTGCCCGCAAATTACAGGGTGCTCCAATCGGGGGAGAAGCTCAAGAAGGAGCAGAAGTCCTTAACGCCTTACGCAATAGAAAAGCTGATGTCCAAGAACAAAATGCCTCCCGAACTCCTGGCGCACTTCAAGGGAAAGGGCGAGAAGAACAAGGACGGGAGCGAAATGTCGGACAACCAAAAGCGCAAAGCAGCTTTAGATAAGGCACGTAAGTATCAAGATCAAAATCGTAAGAAAGGCAAAGAGTAATGCCATACACCGACGAAGAATATAAAATCATTAATAGCGTCTACGATGCGTTTGCTCCTCAGCGCAGCTCCATTACATCTGCGCGTGCAGCAAATCCTGAAAAGTGGTTTGATTATCAAGATCAACTTAAAGCCTTAGATGCACAGGTAAAGTCCGCGTACGAAAAGGCAATTGAAGATTACAGAAGCAAGTCTTCTGGTTCTGG
>Ga0255155_1000158_pt1 | contig 20537 bp, 22 predicted proteins | sample Atl_Atl_RepC_8h_FD_186025 | JGI IMG/M metagenome (GOLD analysis project Ga0255155, IMG submission 186025) | Freshwater microbial communities from Altamaha River, Georgia, United States - Atl_Atl_RepC_8h | ecosystem: Environmental > Aquatic > Freshwater > River | place: USA: Georgia | collected...
GAACAAGCTGCCCCTCCAGACACTGAGCCGATCGGCTTAGTTGGCTAAGGACTAATGAAATGGCGACAGTAAAAGTTGTAGACCTGATTAGCAGAGCGTTAGTTCTACTCAAGGACCCCACAGCAGCACGGTGGCCAGCAGTAGAACTTCAGTATTGGCTAAACGATGGTTATCGTGAGATTGTCAATCGTCGCCCAGACGCAAACGCGCAGGTAGGTAACTTTACATGCTCCGCCGGTTATAGACAGTCTATTGAAGCATTTCAAAACGCCCAGCGGCTATTAGAGGTTATTTCGAATGTAGCCACTGGGTCGTCTAAACGAACTATACGTCTTGTAGATCGTCAAACTATGGACGATCAATTGCCCGGGTGGAATACTGTAAACCCCTCTATTACTATAGAGAAGTACATGTTTGACCATCGATTACCAAAAGAATTTTTGGTATACCCGCCCGCTACTACTTCTGCGCAACTTGAGATTGTTTATTCTACTTTCCCTGCCGCGCATTCGCTAACTGAGCAACAGTTAATGAACCCAGCAACTACTACAACCATCAATCTTGATGATACGTACGCCAACACACTGCTTGATTATATGATGTACCGCGCTTATAGCAAGGATGTCGAGCAGGCAGGTAACGCGCAACGCGCTGCTGCGTATTACCAAGCTATGATGGATGCGCTAAACGGAATAAACACCAGCGAACAGAAAGAAAACCCGGAGGATAGATAATGTCAACCGTCTACTGGGAAACCTTTCACCCGCTAATAACACCTGATGTGCCCGGGTGCCCGCTTGAAATTATTAACAGAGAACTCGGCGTTATCGCTGAAGATTTTTTCTCCCGCACTCAGTTGTGGCGCGAAAACATAACAACGCAGAACACCGTCATTGATCAAGCACTATACGACATCACTGATTGCGCTGTAATTGAGTCTGTGTTGTGGGCGAAGGTAGACAACATAAACATCACGCATACAGACGAGCGGCTTGTTAACCCTGAAGATTTGACACGTACTGGACAGCCGACAGATTTCTGGATCGTACAGGAAACACAGATTCGTCTGTTTCCTATCCCAGACACAGTTTTACCATTGACTGTACGTGTGGTGTTAAAGCCTTCGCGCACCGCGCGTGGCATACCAAAATTTGTTTATCAGCGTTGGGTTGATGCGTTTGTGAGCGGAGCTATCTACCGTATCGCACGTACGCCCAACAAAGAATGGACAAACACAGAACAAGCCGCAATGCACAAAGGTTTGTACGAACAAGCTGTGACTAACGCGCGGATTCGCGAATACAGAAATGTGCAGTTGCATGTGCGCATGCGACCGTTTTAAGGAGCGGCTATGTCTGCTGGTATATACGATATTTACATTGAGCAAGGTGCTACATACAATCAGCCATTGGTCTGGAAAGACTCTAGCGGCACAGCGGTCAATGTTACTGGCTACACTGCGCGTATGCAAATTCGCAAAACTGTAGACGCGACTACTATTATTTTGACTTTGACTACAGAAAATGGACGCATAACAGTGGGTGGGGCAAATGGCCTTATAACTTTGTTGGTGTCCGCCGCAGACACTGCTGCGCTTACTACTTTTTGTGGTGTATACGATTTAGAAGTTATCTCTCCTGCTGGAGTAGTTACTAGACTACTCGAAGGTCAAGTTGAGGTAAGCAAGGAAGTGACTAGATAGGAACAGCCATGAGCCAGATACAAGTAGTTGTTTCATCGTCTAGCGACGTAATCGAGCTTATTCAACAAGGCCCCGCTGGTGCAGCCGGTCCTACTGGCCCTGCGGGTACTGCTGGTCCTACTGGTCCTGCGGGTGGTCCTACTGGTCCTACTGGTAACTTAGGTCCTACTGGTCCTACTGGTACTGTTGGTTCAACAGGCCCAACGGGCCCAACTGGCGCTGCTTCTAACGTCGCTGGTCCTACAGGGCCTACTGGTTCCCCCGGTTATATTGGTTTAGATGGCCCGACAGGTCCTACTGGCCCTGCTGGTACTGCAGGTGCAAATGGTCCAACTGGCCCCACTGGTACGGCTGGTACTTCTGGTACGACAGGCCCAACAGGTCCTACTGGTACGGCTGGTACTTCTGGTACAACTGGACCTACCGGCCCTACAGGTGCTGCGTCTAACGTCGCCGGTCCAACAGGTCCACAAGGTGTACAGGGCATACAAGGTGTTCAAGGTACTGCTGGTGCCGCTGGTCCTACTGGTCCGACAGGTGCTGCTGGTGCGGTAGGCCCTACAGGTTCTGGCCCTACAGGTCCGACAGGCGCAGCCTCTAATGTTGTTGGCCCTACAGGCCCAACGGGCCCACAAGGTGATCAGGGTAGCGCTGGTCCAACTGGTCCTCAAGGTGTACAAGGCCCGCAAGGTAATGTTGGCCCGACAGGTTCTGGTCCCACAGGTCCTACTGGGGCGGCTAGCACAGCCGTAGGTCCGACAGGTCCGACAGGTCCGACAGGTGCACAAGGAAGCGCAGGTTCAGCAGGGCCTACAGGACCAACGGGGGCAGCAGGTGCTGATGGACAATCATCTAGTTTTTATGAATATCAAGCAGATACGACCCAAACAAGTGGAGTCCCTTCGGCTGGGCATCTGTATTGGAATAACGCAACACAGATATCTGCGACACAGATAACGCTAAGTCACTTAGAGCAAGGCGGCTTAGATATTGATGTCTTTTTAGAGTTTATAAAGACAGGCGATACGGTAGTTCTTCAAGACAGAAATAGTTCTGCGAATTACCAAAAATGGCAAGTAAGTGCTACACCTACAGTAGTTACTAATAGCTATGTAACTTTGCCAGTTACGTTGATAACTTCTGGTGGTGTAGGTACAAGTAATTTTTCAAACAATCATCAGCTAATTGTTGTCCTACAATCTATTGGCTTATCAGGTCCTACCGGCCCTGCTGGCGCGACTGGCCCTACTGGCGCAGCAAGTACAGTGGCAGGTCCGACTGGCCCACAAGGTAATGTAGGCCCAACAGGCCCAACTGGTGCACAAGGTGCTGCCGGTTCCGTAGGACCTACAGGTTCACAAGGTCCGCAAGGTATACAGGGTGTACAGGGCGTAGCGGGTCCTACTGGCCCAACTGGTGCACAAGGTGATGCAGGTTTAGCAGGACCAACTGGCCCAACGGGTGCGCAAGGAACCCAAGGCGCTGTAGGTCCCACTGGTCCAACAGGTGCGCAAGGAATTCAAGGCACCGCAGGGCCGACTGGTCCTCAAGGCGTACAAGGTATACAGGGCAATCAAGGTGTAGCAGGCCCCACTGGTCCGACAGGTGCTGCGTCTAACGTGGCTGGCCCTACAGGTCCTACAGGTGCGACAGGTAACACTGTCCAGTATATGACCAAGACGGCTAACTATACTGCCGCTGTTGGCGAAGGTGTTTTAGCTGATACATCAGGTGGTTCGTTCACAGTAACTTTACCTGCGTCTCCCACACTTGGGGCGCAAGTACTAATAGCAGACGCAGGTAACGCATGGGGCACAAACAATCTTACAGTTGGTAGAAACGGTTCCACTATTTCCAATTTAGCGGAAAACTTAGTTTGTAATATCAATGGTGTTAGTGTTCAGTTTATTTACGACGGCACTACATGGGAAGTTTTTGCTCAGATTGGTGGCAATGGTGGTCCGGCTGGGATCAATACTGGTAAAGCCATCGCAATGGCAATCGTCTTTGGAGGTTAATCATGGCAGCGCCTAATATCGTCAACGTCGCAACTATTACAGGCAAGACGGCTGTGCAAGCAGTCGGAACGTCTGCCACAGCGATTGTCACCAACAGCAGCGGTAGTAACAAAGTACTGAAGATCAACGCGCTATACATCAGCAACGTGGACGGAACGAACAATGCCGAGATTACCGTTGATTTGTTCCGTAGTTCTGTTGCTTATCGAATTGCGTTCACAGTGATCGTGCCCGCTGACGCCGTGCTCGATGTTCTTAGCAAAGCCATTTACCTTGAAGAAGGCGACAGCTTGCGATTAACGGCTAGCGCGGTGAGTGATCTTGAAGCTGTTTGCAGTTACGAGGAGATCAGCTAATGAGGCGCGGTAATGGGGGTTATATTGGCCCTAGAAACTTATCTTCTGTTAATAGCGCCACTGGCGTATGGGCATTGAGCGAGGGGCAACAAGGACAAGGCGCAAATAGTTGGCCGAGCATGAATGTACCTGTTACATATCTTGTTGTTGCTGGCGGTGGCCCCGGCGGTAAGTCAGGTGGGTCTGGTGGTGGCGGAGGAGGGGCTGGGGGGTTGCTCACAGGAACAATAATGGCGGTTGTTTCTTCTACTTACACGATCAGTGTTGGCGCAGGAGGTACGCCGAATACTACGTCTTACTCCGCCGGTGGAAATAATGGCGGTAATTCGACATTTGGAGGAAGCCTTACAGCGTTAGGTGGTGGCTATGGTTCTTCCGCAAACTCTGCAACAATTTATTCAAGCCCCGGCGGCAGCGGCGGTTCTGGCGGCGGCGGGGCGCAACGAGGTAGTGCTCTTGGTGGGGCGGGGACTGCGGGGCAAGGTAATTCTGGAGGTAACGCATCTACTTCTGATTCTGGTGGTGGTGGTGGTGGCGCGGGCGCTGCAGGTAGCAACGCACCAGATGGTACTACCGGCGGAGCGGGGGGTGTAGGGGTTGCGAATAGCATTACTGGGACTTCAATTTTTTACGCTGGAGGAGGAGGAGGTGGTGGCGGCAGCACCGCTGGCGCTGGCGGCAGCGGTGGAGGCGGTAACGGCGGTGCCGGGTCTGCTTCCGCCGGGAGTGGTTTAGCTAATACTGGTGGCGGCGGTGGTGGTAACGGCAATTCTAATTCTATCCCGGGTACTGGTGGGTCGGGCGTTGTCTTTTTAAGTTTTGTTGATACTTATACACCTGCGGCGGTAACAGGTTCTCCTACGATAACTACTGCTGGAGGTAAAAAAATTTATAGATTTACAGGTTCTGGGTCGATCACGTTTTAAGGGTGATATATGGCGCATTTTGCTGAGATTGGATTAAACAACACGGTGATGCGCGTTATTGTCGTGCATAACAATGAACTACTCGACGAAAACGGGCGAGAGAGTGAGGCCAAAGGTGCCGAATTCTGCCGTAACTTGTTTGGTGGAACATGGCTTCAAACAAGCTACAACGGCAACATGAGGAAGAACTACGCTGGTATCGGCTTTACTTACGACGCGCAGCGTGATGCTTTCATCGCACCAAAGCCTTATCCTTCATGGGTATTGGTTGAAGATACTTGCCAGTGGACCGCGCCTGTTGCAATGCCGACGGATGGTCAGATGTACGTGTGGGATGAAGCAACAACCTCTTGGGCTTTACCGGAGTAAGCGATGACAATCTTAACGGATATTCTCACCCCCACTAACATCCTTACTTCGACTGCGGATAATAGTTACACGGGGAAACAGTCCTATATTGGGTCGTCTAGTAAGATCGCGGTCGTGTTCAACGACGCGGCGGAGACGGTAACGGTGTCGGCGACTGCGGCAACAGGTACGATTAACTACGACATCACCACGCAATCTGTTCTGTACTACACCAGTAACTCATCAGGGAACTGGACGGTGAATTTCAGAGCGTCGAGCGGTACTAGTTTGAATACCGCACTATCTACAGGGCAGTCTGTTACGGCTGTGTTCATGGTGACACAAGGAGCTACTGCTTATTACAACAGTGCAGTGCAAGTCGATGGCTCGTCTGTTACGCCGAAGTGGCAAACTGGTACCGCTCCTACTGCAGGTAACGCGAGTAGTATCGATGTGTATTCGTACACCATCATAAAAACAGCAAACGCGACGTTTACTGTTTTAGCTTCGCAATCAAAATTTGCTTAAGAGCGCAACATGCCATTACTAAGCACAAGTGGAGCTGCAGCAGCTAAAGGGTTTGGAATGTTTATCGATCCTATGGCTAAATATTTTTTTGGTGGTGTTAGTATTGGTGGAGGGTATGGTGGTATTGCTCACAGTGTTACTACTATAAATAATAATGTCTACGTTTCAGGAGTTTCTGGCCAAAATCAAATAATAGCTTACGACTCTGTTGGTAATTTACTTTGGCATAAAAATAAGTCATGTGTGTCGAACAGTAATTCTGGAATAGTCGCAGACTCAAGTGGAAACCTTTATGTAACTACTACAATTTATGATGGTACAAGATACTACGCGCATTTGGCGAAACTAGATTCTTCTGGTTCATCAGTATGGCAAGTACGGTTTGGAACGACAAGCGATAACACTTACGTAGCTAATATATGTCGAACACCAACAGGTGTCGTAATAGTGGGTGATACAGTAGATTCTTCTAGACGAGCGTTTATTGCTAGTTATGATACTTCTGGAACGCTTTTATGGCAGAGAGGATTTGTTCTTAGTCAAGGAGGAACATACAACTCTGCTTATTTTAGCGGTGCCACTGCGGATTCTTCGGGTAATGTTTACGCAGTAGGGGCTGTTAGTGTTACGGCTGGCGGGCGTCGTGTTCTATATGTGAAATACGACTCTAGTGGCGCAATACAATGGCAATATGTAATGGGCGGCGGTGGGTATATTTCTACAGGTGTTGGTATAGCGCGTAGTTCTTCTGGAGAAATTTACATATCAGGGTATGGTAACTATAGAGCCGGGGGAAGCGTCGATTTTTGTATCTGGCGGCTAAATTCGTCTGGCACCGTTACATTTAGCGGTGCGGCGTTAGGTACTAATATGCTCGGGAGTGGTATTGTTATAGATAGTCAAGATAATGTTTATGTATCTGGGTTTGATAACAATACTAATGGAAAAATAATTCTTGCTAAACTTAACTCAAATCTATCTTGGCAGTGGATTAATACAGTAGCTCGATCACCTATAAATACTGATTCTTATGCTTACGGAATTTGTTTAGACGCAAAAACAAATTTATGCTTCACTGGGCATCAATCTACTGATAGTAGCAGCAACACATGGCGATATATGTTTTTTGGTAGAGTTCCGTCAGACGCGTCAAAAACAGGCACTTACACGTTGTCTTCAATATCTGAAGTTTACACAAATAGTTCCTTCTCCTACAACCAGTACTCGATCGCAGAGCCGACTACAGCAAATCTGGGCACTGACTACTCGTTAGGTTACACATCCTCTGCCTACACCATATCGTTATCTAACGGCACACAAACTATTGCCACTAAAATACTATAAAGGCGAAAACAATGACACTAAAAATAGCCGTATACGCGATCAGTAAGAACGAAGCGCAGTTTGTTCAGAGGTTCTGTGAGTCGGCCAAAGACGCTGACTTGGTGTTAATTGCCGACACGGGGTCTACCGATGAAACAGTGGAGTTGGCTCGTCAAAATGACGCTGTTGTTCATAATATCTGTGTGTCACCTTGGCGCTTTGATCGTGCTCGGGACGCTGCTTTGGCCCTGATCCCCCGGGAATACGATGTCTGTATCTCGCTGGATTTGGATGAGGTGCTGGAGCCCGGATGGCGTGAAGAGATCGAACGTGTATGGCAGGAGAACACCACACGGCTGCGCTATAAGTTCGACTGGGGTTGCGGCATATCTTTCTACTACGAGAAAATCCACCACCGCCATGGTTATCACTGGCACCACCCAGTGCACGAATATCCTGTTCCAGACGGACGGATCACTGAGGTCTATGCTCACACAGACAAGCTACTGGTGCGCCATTTGCCGGACCCATCAAAGAGTCGTGGGCAGTACTTAGACCTACTGAAACTGGCGGTAACTGAAGACCCGCACTGCCCGCGTAACGCGTTCTACTACGCCCGTGAGCTGACTTTCTACAGCATGTGGGGCGAGGCAGTAGTGGCACTGTTTAAGTACCTCGACAACCCCAAGGCCAACTGGCCGAACGAGCGGTGCTACGCCATGCGCTTACTAGGCAAAAGCTACGCCGCGCTGGGGGTCGAAGCGCAGTCACTTGCATGGCGGAAGAAGGCTTCAGAGGAAGCGCCTAATACCCGGGAGCCTTGGGTTGAGTTAGCAGAATACTATTATTCAAAAGCAAAATGGCAAGAGTGCTTGTCAGCCGCAGAGCAAGCGCTTACCATCAAAGATAAGCAAGCGGTCTACACCATGGACCCCTCCGTATGGGGAGCGAAACCTTTCGATCTTGCGGCAGTTTCTGCATATAATCTGGGCCTGTACGACAAGGCGCTCATGTATGGTGAATCTGCGGTGGAACTAGCCCCAGAGGACGAGCGGTTGTCATCTAATCTGGCTTTCTACAAGAAAAGGTGTAGTGATGAACTCGTCGGATCAAGCGACTGAAAGTGCGACAACAGTCGCAGCAAAACTAGGCCCCCCAGCGACAGTCTCGCTAGCAACAGTTATGGGTGTACAGGTCAGTGATCTTGTCCTGTGGGCGACGTTGATCTACACCGTCTTGTTGATCGGCCATAAGGTTTATCAGATATATAAAGACGTAACGCGCAAGGACGACACGGAGGAATAAATTGACCCGCTAACCCTTCTAGCCGCCGCCAACGCAGCAGTTGCCGCAGTTAAGAAAGGGTGTGAGTTATATAAACAGATCAAGGGCGCAGCAGGTGATGTGTCCGATGTGTTGAAAGACTTAAAGGAGCAATACGAAAAAATAACAAGCCCGACACCAGTACAAAAGCAGCAGTATCACGCTGAGGTGCAACGGGTGCAGGAGATAGCTAAGGCTGACCCAAACGATGTCTACACTGACATAGGCAATCAGTTGGGTACGTTGATGGACTCGTATGACGCAATCAGTAAGTTGTTCTTGAAAGAGCAATTAGACGCTAAGCAGGTGTACAAAGGAGATGAAAGCGTCGGCAGGCGGGCGCTGAAACGAATATTGATCACGTCGAGGTTGGACTCTATGCTGGCTGAAATTAGAGAGACGATGGTGTATAAAGCCCCGCCGGAGTTGGGGTCGCTGTGGAGCAAATTTGAGGAGATGTGGCAGCGCATTGTTGCCGAACAAGAGGAAGCCCACGCAGAAGAACTTAGACTGGCTCAGATAGCAAGATGGCGACGCAAAAGAAGAATAGCGGAAATAAGAGCCAAGGTAGTGTGGGTTTCGGCAGTGGTTTTCGTAGTAGCGTGGGCAGTGGGACTCCTATGGCTGACGACAAAAAGCGCGACGCAGAGGATGTCCCTTGGTCTTTGATCACGGTAGTGCTGGCTGTGATCTTAATGTTCTTTATTGTCATGCCCATCTTAGCGTTTATGTACTACGACATGTACTACGCTACCCAAGCGGCAATACATGAAGTCAGGAAGATGCGGGAACTGCGCAAGGAAATACAGATTGAGAGGATGTACGGACAATGATCACCCTCGCACAATTTAAGAAGTTCGCTCCCAACACCAAGTACGCTCAGCAATGGTACGACACCCTGTTTGGCCCCCAGACCGAATTGGGTGGTAAATCCCTCCTCGACGAATATCAGATCAATACTCCCAAACGCGTGGCGGCATTCTTAGCACAATGTTCGCACGAGTCGGGTGGATTTGTGTTTGTGTCTGAAAACCTGAACTATTCAGCGTCTGGACTGATGCGGGTGTTCCCCAAGTACTTCCCGACCCAAGACTTAGCTAATGCCTACGCTAAGAACCCCAAGAAGATCGCCAGCCGGGTATACGCTAACCGGATGGGTAATGGGGATGAAGCGAGTCAAGAGGGGTACGTGTACCGGGGACGGGGCATCCTCCAGTTGACGGGCAAGGATAACTATTTTTGGTTTGCTGCGTCCTTAGAGATAACACCAGAGCAAGCCGCCGAGTACTTGGAAACATTCCAAGGGGCGGCGCAGAGCGCATGTTGGTTTTGGGAGGATAAGAAGCTCAATAAGTACGCCGACGAAGGTGACATCAAAACAATGACATTGAAGATTAACGGCGGGTATATTGGTCTAGCAGATAGGGAGCATCATTATGAAGTGGCGCTTAACATGTTTGGCTCTGATACTCGTTTGGCTTAGTGGATGCGATCAGTACAGGTATCCTTGCCAGAATCCCGACAACTGGGAAAAGAAGGAGTGCAAGCGGCCTTACTGTAGTTCCACCGGCACCTGCCCTGACCAACTTGTTAAACCTGAAGATGCAAAGGTAGACAATGAACCCCCTAAAATTGATCAGTCAGTTTCTTGCACTCAATCAGGAACAGCACGATGCGGTAATTAAGTTCTGCATCGCCGTCACGTTCTGCTTCACAGTCGTGATGATGGTGGGCATTTCGCTCTACTCAGTGGTCTGGGTGACGCAACCGATGACGGGTATGGCCCCTGCGGACAAGCAGTTTTTCTTGATCTTGAGCGACATGTCCAAGTATATCCTTGGCTCTTTGGCGACGCTCTTGGCTGTGAAGGGTAAGGACGCACTGCCGATGTTCACCCCGCCCGGACTGTCTACCGCTGCGGAACGTGAGGATAAGCCGACCCCACCGCCACCAGCACCAAAAGCCCCCGCACCTACTCACGCACCGGTGCGCATGGAGCCTACAATTGATCCTATTAGTTCCCCGCCACCAGTAGTTACAGGTTATGGTGGTAAACCCGCCCCCCAACAACCACCTCACCCGGAGATATCATGATGCTACTTTACGTACGGATGGCAGTAACCGTTCTGCTAAGTATGTTCTTGGCCTTCCAGATTCATGCTGGGGAGACTAAGAAAGTTTGCCACGCCGAGAAAGACCGCAAAGGCAAAGAGGTGCAAGTTTGCCGCGAGGTTAAGGTTCACAAGAAGTTGGATGGTACAAAGGTGCCTCCCAAATGAATCCTTGGCTGATACTCGGCGCAGTCCTTGCGATAGGCGCAGCCGCTGGAGCCAGCTTCTTCGCTGGTGCAGAAAGTGGCCGCGCCGAGGTTCAGCAGAAGTGGGATAACCAAATGCGCCAGCTCGCTGAAGAGCGCGCGAAAGAGATAGAACTTACTCGGGAAAAAGAGCAAAATATGCAACTAGCTGCGGAAAATATCCGCAAGGAGAAGGAACGTGAGATACGCGATATTTCTGCTAGGAACTCCGCTCTTGTTAACAGCTTGCGCGACCGCCCCGAGCGCCCCAGTGACAAAGGTGCCGTGTCCGGTTCCACCCCCGCTTGTAGTGGAGCGTCCGGCGCGGAACTGGCAAGGCGAGATGGAGAGTTTCTTGCAGGGTACAGTGCCGACGCAGCCAAGCTCGCCAAAGCCTTAGAACTTTGTACGGCTCAGTACGAAACAGTACGAACCGAACTCTTGAAAAAGTAGGACACACCATGGCAGCACTTGTTATCAAATCTTTCGCAGGAATCTCACCGAAGACTCCATCGCGATATTTGCAGGACACACAAGCGCAAGTGGCTATTAACTGCCCTGTGTTCTCTGGGTCGATTCAGCCGTTAGCCGATGTAAGTGCGTCTCTACTGACGTTATCTAAACAAACGATCCCGCAGACAATCTACCGTTACGGCCAAGATATTGATTCTGAGACTCAGTACTGGTTTAACTGGGGCTCCGATGTAGACGTATGCCGCAGCCAGATTGCTGGTGATGAATCGGAATGGACGTTCTACACAGGTGATGGCGCGCCTAAAGCGACTTACAACACTATTGCGCTGTCTAGTACTGACTACCCATCTGTATCCCGCCCGTTAGGTTTACCAGCGCCCACCACTGCTGTAACTACGTCGTTAGGTCCTTACGACCCAGCTACTGACCCAGCTGAAGTTTATATTTCTGCGGAAAATGTAGAGGCAGCTTCTGCTACTTACGGTGTTGATTACAGTTTAGACGACGGCGCTACTTATACAAACGTAGCTATTACAACTAATACAGCAACAGCTATTGCTACGGCATTAGATGCTGTGGCTACGCTGACTGCGACTGTTGTAAGCGGAGAAGTTTTAGTTAAGACTACTGCGACTGGTGAAACGGCTAAATTGCGTATACGCATACGCACGGGTAGCGAAGTTAACGAAAACAGTACGTTTACCTACAGCGGGTATGATAGTACTTTGAAGTATGGGCGCGCGAATACCGTTAGCACCCTTTATGTACTAGACCAAGAAATAAGTTCGTACGATGTTGGCAACAAGGTCGATGTTTCAATACGCACAAACGAAACTTATATAAGTGGAGACATTGCTAGTTTCCGCGTTAACAAAGAAGGACTAACTGCTGCCGATGTTGCTGGTGCGCTTAATTTCGGACAAATAATTTTGCCAGCTTCTGAGATTGCGGCGGTGCGCACTGGGCACTATTTAGATGTAGGTATGACTGTGGGCGGCTCGCCAACAGTTATTATGCGGCTTATAGGTACTACCAACACATACACCGCCGCTACCTTAGCCGCTGCTATGCAAGCAGAAGTAGATCAGGTTGCTGGGCAAGATGCCATTTATATTGGCGCGGTTGACAACACTATTGTTATATCTTCGGTACGAGGGGCAGTTTCTATACCTTCTTATGCTAGGTATTTAACTAATCCAGACCCCGGTGGGGTTTCGCCAGTCTACTCGGCCAACGCTAGTGGGTACATACCGTCTTCCGGCGGGAATAAGATTTTTACTGCGGTGGCTTATGGCAGTGTGCTTGTGTGCGACCCGCTGGCAAAAGGCACTGGTAACAACGACGCTATAAGTTACGCAAGATATGTCACGGCTGGCGGCGCGGTAATTGAGTCTTCTAAACAAACCATCGTTAACTCAGACTCTGCATCACCTGCTAGGGTAATACTTACACAAACCAATATTGACGCACTAGAAGACTCGTACCTATCTACTGTGACAAATGACGGTGAAGTTCGTAAGTTTGTATACAACCCAGCCACAGCATCAAACATATATGGGCTCGTTGGCGCTTCTGCTAACGTAGAACTATATGGGGCGATTTCTCCAATTGCCGTGGTGACTTCTGTTGCTACTGGTACGTCAGCTACCCTCCGTTTACGAGAAGGTAATTTTTCTACACAAGCCACTTACGCAGAAGTGTCTGGTACAGGCACCATCGCCGCGCCTAGTCTTACAGAATCGCGGGTTTATGTATATACGTGGGTAAACAAAGAATCTGGCTTTGAATTTGAGTCCGGTCCCTCACCAGCGTCTGCGATTGTTGATGTTCATGACAAACAGACTGTAACAGTTAGTGGGTTTGGTACCCCGACTTCAGGTTACACAGTTACTCATAAACGTATATACCGTACCGTAAACGGTGTTTATTTGTTTGTAACAGAACTGCCGCTTGCTACCGCGAATTACGTAGATTCGTTGGACCCAGATGAATTATCTGAAGAATTGCCATCTGCTACATGGACTCCGCCGCCCGCAAACCTAAAAGGGTTGATTAACCTGCCGAACGGCATCATGGCTGGATTCGTTGGACGAGACGTTTATCTCTGCGATCCGTACCACCCGCATGCTTGGCCTGAACAGTATGTACAGACGGTAGATTTTCCAGTTGTCGGACTTGGGCGTATGGATACAACGCTTGCTGTGTTGACAACCGGCACTCCGTACTTTTTGCAGGGTACGTCACCTGACACCATGGTGCTGGTTAAGTCTGACCTTGAACAGTCATGCTCGTCCAAGCGCAGCATTGTTAGCGCCAACGGGGTTGTGATGTACGCCAGCCCTGATGGGCTAGTCTTGTTGACCCCGAGCGGGTCTAAGATCGTCACCGAGAATTACTTCACACGCGCGCAGTGGCAAGCCTATTTTGTGCCGACTTCGATTCACGCGTACATGCACGATTTGAAATACATAGGTTTTTACAACAATGGTACTACTTCAGGCGGCTTTATTTATGACCTTACTTCTGGGCAGTTTATTCTTCATGACGTTTACGCTACTTGCGGTTATACGGATTTGCAACGCGACCAACTGTTCCTCGGCTTCAGTGACCGCGCGCTCAAAAAATGGCTAGGTGGTTCCGCTAAGTCTTACACGTGGCGGTCTAAGAAATTCACATTCCCACAAGTCGCTGGGTTTAGTTGCGCGACGCTTGAAGCAGAGTCGTACCCCATGACGTTGAAGTTCTACATGGACGGCACTCTGTACCATACTCAGACTGTCGCTTCTAGAGACGCGTTTCGCCTACCAGTAAAAGAAGGGCGTGACTTTGAGATGCAAATCGAAGGTGCCTACGAAGTATTTTCCGTAGCTGTCGCGCAATCAGTTGAGGAGTTGGCTGGTGTCTAAGCTCCCTAGCGTATCGTCGCCAATCCCACCAGACTTGCGGGCGTTCTTAGACCGTGTGCGTGAGATTCTTACGACCACCGGCTTAGATAGATATGTTACTGCCAAAGAGCTTGTAAGAAGTGGTATTGCTGGTTCTACGCCGGGAGGCGTAATTACAACGCCTATCGACGGAACGACAGTTGAACTTCCACCTGCGCCTACTGGGCTAGCAGCTAGTGGAGCACTAGCAAACATTATTCTTACGTGGGACCCAATTCGATACAAAGGGCATGCTTATACCGAGGTGTGGAGTTCCGGCACTAATGATCTGTCCACTGCGGTAATGATCGGGCAAGCCCCCGGCGAGGTTTATGTAGATAACGTCGGCTCTGCGGCTACCAAGTACTACTGGATTCGGTTCGTAAATCAGCTGAATAACATCGGCCAGTACAACGCCACTATTGGTGTTGTTGGAACGACAGGAAATGACCCAGCTTATTTACTAGACGTGCTGACTGGTGCCATAACAAACGCCGAATTAAGCACAGCACTCAACACCCAGATTAGTGACAACACGACCGAGATTACCAACATAGGTAATCTGTATATGGTCAAGATGAACAACTCAGGCTTCTTGTCAGGCTTTGGGTTGATGTCTACATTGGCTGATGGCGGTGTCGCTACTTCAGATTTCTTTGTCAACGTAGACCGGTTTGCAGTTACTACACCAGTGACATCTGTGCCCGGGTGGGTAGCTAATACTGCCTACACAGCGAATCGGGCGGTAAAGATCGGCGGGACTACTACCAAGATTCTTATATGCAAAGTAGCAGGTACATCTGGTAGTACCGCGCCGTCTATCTCAGGCAACGTAGGCACAACTGTTGTCGATGGCACTGTGACGTGGCAGGTTGCTAGCAGCGTACCATTTGCAGTACTTACAAACTCGATTACGCTTAACGGCAACACCCTCGCCCCCGGTGTGTATATCGACGGTGCGTCGATTGTCAACGCTACGATTAACAGCGCTCAGGTTGGTAGCCTCACCGCAGATAAGATCACGACGGGTACTCTCGGTGCTGGTGTTATTTACGCCGGGTCAATACAAGCCAATCAAATTACGGCGGCTACCTTAAGTGCTCTCTCAGTAAATACAGGTGCGCTGACAGTCAGCGGCGCGTTGACACTAAATACTCTAGCTCACATCAAGGGCGGGCAAACTGGGTATAACACAGGCACTGGTTTCTTTTTAGGCTACGACAGCACAACCTATAAGTTTTCTATTGGTAGTTCTTCTGCAAGCCTGACGTGGAACGGCTCTGCGCTAGAAGTTGTTGGCGGCACGATTACTGGCGGGACAATACGAACGTCTTCTGGTACGACACGAGTAGAACTCGCGGCTTCCGACAACTCGCTTAAAGTATATTCCAGCGGCAATGTAACTCTCCAAGCTGGCGGCACAGGGCTTGGCTCTATTCTAAAAGTCACCAGCACAACTTTATCTGGCCCTGCTGTGTGGGGCGTGAACACAGGTGCTGCTGGTGTATACGGCGAAGTTACTACTGGTGATGCGGTTTATGGCCTAGCCAGCGGCTCTGGTGGCGTTGGTGTTTATGGACTAGGAACTCACTCAAGTAGCACGACTAACTATGGTGTTCACGGAATATCCGCTCGTGCTGAGTGTGTTCGCGGCGAAGCATCCAACACAGGCGGTGCCAACCATGGTGTTCGCGGCTTAAACACTGGTGGCGCTGGCACGGCTGGTCTTATCGGTGCAGCAAATGGCTATGACTTTTACGCGGACGGCGGCGGCACTAACTACGGTCCATTCACCGGCACCCACGACGCGCTAACTGAACTGGCGGATACTTTCACGATTGGCGATATCGTTATCGACACGCAGGTTATTCGCCGCAACGGTATCTCATCTTCTATTACTTTGGTAAAGCCTAGCTCCATACCAAACCAAAAAGCCGCGTTAGGCGTAGTCTGCGCCATGCCTCGCTCATTATCTGAAATACATCCAGCAGCTTACGTCAAAGGCTTCGAGGAAGACCCGGAGTCTAAATCCTACGTGCAGGTCATGCAGCCGTACTACGAACCTGATTGCCAAGTTTATAATATTATGGCGGTCAACGCGTTGGGCGAAGGGCAGATCAATGTCTGTGGCGAGGGTGGAGATATTCAAGCTGGCGACTTAATTGTCACGTCTTCGATCCCCGGCAAAGGGATGAAGCAAGCAGACGATATTCTCCGTGCGATCACGGTGGCAAAAGCCCGGGAATCTGTGACGTTTTCCAGCCCCACGGAGGTCAAGCAAATTGCTTGTATTTACCTCAGCGGCTAATCTTTACACAGGCATACCCGTGTGATATATACAACGCAATGGCAAAATTAGTACTTTACGACCGAAATCGGGTGGCTTATTGGGTCGCCCAGAGGATAGGCCAAGTAGTACCGTGGGAAGGTTTTAACGCGTTTGGAGTGGAATCGGAAGGGGAGATCGTTGCAGGAGTTGTAATCCACAATATCAATAGCTCGAACGCCTATTGCCACATAGCGATAGACAAACCGTCTAAGGCAGTATTCGAACTATTCCGTGTGCTAGCAGACTACTCCTTCCGACAACTAGGACTCAAGCGACTTACCGGGGTGGTGCCGACTGACCGCCCAGAAGTTATCAAGTTTGATAAGAAACTTGGGTTCGAAGAAGAATTTGTAATGAAAGACGCCGCCGACAACGCGGACATGATGTTCTTAGTTATCTGGGCTGACAAGTGCAGATGGCTACCGAAAGGATAGGAAATGGGTAAATCCTCCGCCCCACCACCAGACTACGCCCCGTTAGCGTCGGCTAGTAAAGAATCCGCTCAGATCATGGCGGGATTAGGCAAAGAGCAACTAGGCTTTGCCCGCCAACAATACGCTGAAATGTCCCCGCTTCTCCGGCAAATTGCTGAACAGCAGCGAGCTGCACAAGATGAACAGATGCGGCAAGCGAGGGACTATTACCGATACCAGACGGAAACATTCCGGCCCGTCGAACGGGGGCTTGTCGCGGAGGCTCAGAAATTCAACACTGAAGAATACCGCAATCAATTAGCGCAACAAGCAGCTGCTGACGCTGGTAAAGCCTTTGGATTAACTCAAGCAGCCACCCAGCGCGCGTCAGCCGCCATGGGTATCAATCCTAACTCTGGCCGCTTTGCCGGTATGCAGCAACAAGGGCAGAACACTCTGGCCGCTCAACGCGCAGCCGCAATGACAGGTACCCGCCAACAAGCTCAGCAAATGGGCTGGGCGCGCAAACTCGACGTTACAGGGCTTGGTCGTGGGCTTCCCGGAGCGTCTACGGCAGCGTACGCAGGGGCGACAGGTGCTGGCACAGCAGCAGGTAACGCCTACATGGCTCCGGGTAATCAGTTTATGGCTGGCTTTGGGCAAGGCGCGCAGACTATCGGCGCTGGTCGAGGCATGCTGCAACAAGGTCTTGGAAATATTCTTGGTACTCAGGGGCAGATTTACGCAGCTGACTTGGCACAACCTGACATGTTCGGCTCAATCATCGGTGCAGGACTTGGCGCATGGGCTAAATCTGATGTTCGTCTGAAAGACAATATAGAGAAAGTTGGTGTCGATTCCCGCACTGGTCTAAATCTGTACCAGTTCAACTACAAAGACGACCCAGATACCCGCTGGCAAGGTGTGATGGCGGACGAGGTTGAGAAAGATTACCCAGACGCTGTAATAGCGCATAAAGACGGGTACAAGATGGTTAATTACGGTGCCCTCGGCATCAGCATGATAAAGGTCTGATCATGGCTAACTTTGGGCGTGGTTTAACACAAGGCTTTACTGCGGGTCTTGCTATTGGCGAAGCTCTACGCCAACGTCGTATGCGCGAACAGTTTGAAGAGGCGCAAAAAGAAAAGGCGTTCGCAAAGTACACCCCAGAACAAGGCGAACAGATGCGCCGCGAAGCGGAGATGGTCGATGAGTTTGGTCGCCCAATCTATGAGTTTTCTATCGCGCCGGGGTCTACAACCTACACCCGCAGAGAACTTGCTTACCCCGGTGGTTACTCAACAGGGCTTGGTCCTACGCCAGAATCTGAAGCTGCTTTTACGCCCGCTGCCCCTACTATGGAAAGCAGGGAGTCTATGGGGACTACGTACAGAGTTCCTTCTGTTTCTGACATGTATTCAAGTCAGCCGTATGAGCGTGACATAACTGGAGAAACTTATTACCGCCCGTCTGAGGCTAGAGTCTCAGCTGCACCTGAATCTGTTCCTGCTGTTTCCTCACAAGGACTTACAGCGGAAGAGCGCAATTACTCTCCAGATTTAACCGCCACAACACCGACCCCACGCGAAGTTGCTGGCCGACTTGGACTTACTCCTAAAGAGTATGGTGAGTCGATGACTTACCGCCCGGGCGCGGCAGAGTATCTGGGCAAAACATACGCAGAGATGCCGACTGAAGCCCAGCAACGCTCTGGGCTAATGAACCGTTACGCTGACATAATATCTCAATATGACCCAGTTGAAGGCGAGAAGTTCCGCTCGATGGCACGTGCTGAAGAACGTGCGCAAAAGACATTTGAACTCACCACACAACTAAGCCAACTCCAAATAGATCAGATCGCTCGTACTGATAAAGAAGCTAGACAATTAGAAGATTTGTCTACAGCAGCGTCTAAATTTCGTGCGGACAATCCAAACGCCACCCCGATGGAGATTGTTGACCACGTTACAAAAACAGTAAAGCCAACAGCGGCGGCGCTTACTAAATATGTGTCGCAAGTGGCGCAGGTTGATGAAGCAGACCTTAAATTTATGAACAATAGCGTCGAGCGTTCCCTACGTAAAGTTGGGGGGAGCCTTGATGGCTTGATGAAAGAGTACAACGAGAATCCTCTATTCGACCCAACTACTAACGTAACTAGAGTTGTTGGCAAAGATGGAAGAGTGACTCTTAACTTTGTTTCGGCTGATGACCCTAAGAAAGTTCTTAGCACTTATTCATTTAAAAACGACCTAGAAGCTAGAGACTTTTTAGTCAATAGCGCCAGAAACCCGGGGCAACAAGCCGAGTGGATGAGCAAGATGCGCGCGCAAGAAGCACAAGCTAGATACTACGAAGCCCGTGCGGATTACTACGAACGAGGCGGTGGGTTGCGCCCGGGACGCGATTATGCTGCATCAGACGCAGCGTCGCGAGCCAAAGCATTGACTGCTATTCGTAGCGAATTGTCGCGTGACGCTGAACGGTTACGCGATCAGTTATCTGAATTGCCTAAGAACGACCCTAATAGAGAAGCTATTACTAGGCAACTTAACGATACGCTAGGCGAGCTGAGGCAAGTTGACTCTGAACTTCGTGGGTATCGCGCCGGTGGCGGTGGTGGGCTTTCTCGCGGAGGTGGCACGACATATAAATCTGGCGAAACTTACGAGTTTGCCGACGAAACTGGCAAGCCGCAAAAGTACAAGTTCAAGGGTGGCGACTCTAACGACCTAAAGAACTGGGAACAAGTTAAGGCTGAGGAAACAAAAGCCGAGCCAAAAGCTGAGCCAAAAGCTGAGGTGAAAGAAGAGCCCAAAGAAGACACTAAGAAGTACATCCGCCGCAAAAATCCTCGTGGTGGATGGATTTACGAAGAAAGTTCTCGTGGGCTAACTAAGGCGCAGTACGCCGAGATCGACAAAACTAAGTGAGCAAATAAATGGCCGCACCTCTCGCTCCATGGCTACGTAGAAGAGACGATCCATCGATTGAATCTTTTCAAATTGACCCCGAGACACAACGGAGCCGAGACGAAGAACGGCTACGTATTCTAGAAGACGAGCAAGCTCGTTATGCCGCTACGGATTCCCCTCCGCAGCGAGCTGCTGGTCGATTAGAAGTAGCCCGTGCTAGAGAAGCTCTGGGCGGCTCCGCACCTCCTGCAAGGGTTCCACTCGCGCCATGGCTGCAAGCTAAGGAAGAGGAAAATCCTTACGCTTACAAACTACCTTCGCAAATTCCACAGCCAGAAAGAGGTCCCGGGTTTTTCCGTAGTGTTGGCGACATCGGTGTCAAAGTACTTGCTGGTATCCCGCAAGCTGGTGCGCAACTTACTGGGCTTGGAACACTTGTCCCGGGTATGGACGAGTACACCGTTCCTGCGACTAAGTATTTAACCGGCTTATCTCAAAACATCGAGACTGCGTTGCTGTCTGAACAACAGCTAAAAGCGCAACGAGAATTAGCCGCTCGGCTTAAAGGCAGCGAAAAAGAATCGCTGACAGAACAGATCAAAGCAGCTGGTGGGTATTTTTACGAAAACCCGTACCAGCTCGTCCCGACCGCCGTAGGT
>Ga0255155_1000299_pt1 | contig 14523 bp, 18 predicted proteins | sample Atl_Atl_RepC_8h_FD_186025 | JGI IMG/M metagenome (GOLD analysis project Ga0255155, IMG submission 186025) | Freshwater microbial communities from Altamaha River, Georgia, United States - Atl_Atl_RepC_8h | ecosystem: Environmental > Aquatic > Freshwater > River | place: USA: Georgia | collected...
AGAAAAAATCTGTGTTGTAATTACATATGCCACGTCGCAAGAAGACCAAGAAGATCATAAAGAGAAAAAGACCGTGCCAAATGAAAACAAACAAACAGTCACGACTGCGCAACACCCCGCCTTATGTCGCCAGAGAATGTAGGTACAGGATGAAGTTAGGAAAAGATTTAGCGGAGGATGGGAATCCCCGCGTGTACAGATCCCTTCCAAAACCCCGGTGTTCGAGCAAAACCATCCCCAGATGCAAGCTCACGTGGCACTGGGTTCCTCTGAACTGAAAACGAAATTTTCAAAAGCTTCCCGAAACTCGCGGCGCCCCTTCCAGTACCCGATCGAGACGCGCATCATTTCGATGAGCTCATCCGCGGTTGGTTCCACGACAAACGACTGGAGGTGCTCGGTTGGTTCCATAAACAAGGTCTTCAAAATCTCGTCGTCGTGACTTTGTTTAAAGAACGGTTTGTCTGGAAGGCGCGCGTAGTACAAGAGTTGTCGCTCCCGAAGAGCCGCCAGATCTCGTTGTACGCTGAGTGTGCGTCGCTGCTTTTCCATGTCAAGTTTAAGCCCTTCGTCGAGATGGGTCCCGCAATACCGCTGGCCGTCGTGTGCCGTCTGGATGCAGCGGTAGCCGGACTTATTGTTGACCGTGGCGTTGTCCCAATGACATTGCTGCCAGCGCGGGGGGTCCTCGCGAGGGTGCTTCGCTTCATACCGTTTCATGGCCCATTCGATCGTGTTGTCTTGTCGGTCGAAAAATGTGAGGGTTTCGTAGGGTTCCCACGCGTCAGGAACAACAAACGAAGCCAGCCATTCGCACATGGCCCGGAGACTGGTGATCAGCGTGTCGCGCGCGCAATTGATGCGCTGTATTCTGGCGGCCTCGTCTTGAACGCACTGCCACCACGCATGTTTTTTGCAGTACCGAATGCCGGGGTGTGCGGAGTGGAGACATTGGCCACCATTGGATTTTGTCCCCTCGCATCGTTTTTTTGGGCGTTTGGCAACTGGTGCGTCTGTGTCCATAAACGTCGTCGCATCGATATCAAAGGCAAGAGTATCGTAAAACGCGTCAGCCATGGCAAACGTCTTGCTCCTTTCGAATGTTTCATCCTTGCTCATGCCGTGCTTGATCAGAAATTCCGTCGCGACCTGCTGGAACGCTTCCTTCAGCCAGGCCACGTCGTCTTCCTTCATTTTGAGTTTGTGAGTTTGTGAGGACGTAAATGGAATTTAAAAAAGTTACGACTAGATCAAAAAATAGAAACGTTGGAAGAAAGAAAAGCCCGTCGATGCCAATTTAGCTTCCAAAAATAGCAAGCACACATCCACATCAAAAGAAGTAAAAATAAATGGAAGATATTTTACGAGGACTTGGCGGCGAAGATACCGCATGGGACGCCCTGCATGCGCGAATTTTAGACGGGTCCTTCGATGCCGAGGTTGCAGATGCCGTGAGAGAGTATTTTGCGCGCTACTCAAAAGAGGTTGTATTACTAGCACAGGCTCCAATTCGTATGTTCGAGAGAAACGCGGCCGAAGTTTTGAAAATCACGGATTGTGTGGCTGCGATCGCACGACATTTGCCGTTGGAGAGCAAGCGTGAGTTCGGAGATATCCTTGCTCACCGCATCGAAGAATTTTGCGATGTTTTTGTCGAAGTAAGGAAATGGTGTTGGCGTACCCGGCCCCCTTCGGAGTGGTCGTCGGTTGCTGCAGTGGTCGGGAACTCCTTGGCCGCGATTGGCCGAATGACCGCGTATGCAAAAGATCCGCTGTCGGCAGACGTGCTTGTGACCGCACTTGCTGGCGATTGGGATAGAAAGCCTCTGTACGCGCGATACAAGGCAGAACACGTGTTGTGGGCGTTTGCACATTCTCCACAGGACAATACGGCGGCGTGGCGATGGGTCAACGTTCGGGGTCTCCTCCCGGCGTTGCGTGACAGAACCATGGTGCACGTCGTTTTGGCGGCCATGGTACGGTGTGTGGACGCGGGCAATGAAGGTATGCGAGACCCCGAGGTGGCAACGGCGGTGCGCGCGTGCCTGCGAAATGAACGTGATGTGCGAGCACTCTGTCTGGGGGGACATGTTTTGGGGGCGATAGATGACCCAGTATTTTTAAAATTACGGGATATGGCGGGTGTGTGGGCGTCAAAATAATTTTCTTGTGTCGACGATACAGGAATGGAGTGCCCCCTAGAATGTGCGAGCGACTATGCGTTGGCGACCTTCCTCGGCACCCTGTTGGCGATGGTAACGATATGGATTTTGTGTGGACGAGCTGATGAGCTGCGGGCTGGCATACGAACTTTGTTTCAAGAAAAGAAGACTGTAGAGCCGTATGAACCCGCTCGTCTCAGCGAGTACGCGGGCGATCCCGAGGAAGATGATGACTGATCACCACGGCGGCCATGGCCCAAAACGCGACGTGGGGACGTCGGGGCGGTGGTTTTCCGTACGCTGTGTACATATCCTCCATTGAATAAAATCATGCTTAACCTCATTTTTTGTGGACAATGTAAATTGTAATAAAAAAGTTGTTACACGTGAACAAAAAAAATCAAAGAGAAGCGCGGACCGCGTGAATCCAAATTTCACGGCTTCGTCAAATTCGAGGTTTCGCGCTCAAAGTGCTGCAGAGGCACGAGATCAGCGAGACGGGCTCGTTTGGTTTAAGGCGCCGCAGGAGGACGGTGCTTCAATGGAGGCTTTGTACGAGATGGCACGCCGGTCTGCCCCAATGCGACAGACCGAGGAGGCTGTATCGCCGCGCATGGTGGACGCGTTAGTCCAAGAGACGTTGCGGTTACTCCCGGAACGCGTAGGAATACGATACACCCCCGCGGTCGGGCAGAGTATTTGGCGCGTGGAGATGACGCTGGAAGATTACGAGGCTGTCATGAAACATCAGGGGTGCACTAATTGCGTGTGGACGTTCATGGCAGCCGTGCCCTTGGTCGTGGCCGCATTATCACGTGTATTGAATCCGTTTAAGGTGTATGGCAATTTGGATCGGATTTTGATCACCATTTAGGCTTCGGCGGCGAAGGGTTCGGTGGTAATAGGTTCTGGACGGTGCACAAGCCAGGTGAGAAGAAGGCCGGAAATGACGCCCATGACCAGGGTTTTCCAGAACACTTTTTTGGAGGCCTGGGGATCGGACTCGGTAGTCTTGGCATACATGTGCGCCAGGAAGGCGGTGAGGACAGCGAGGGCGATAGCAAAGGCGTGAGGATTCTTGAGGAAACCCAGCATCTCTGGCGCGTGATGTTGTAGTGGAAGGAAAATAATTCGAGTGGATTAACCGAAATGCTCGTCCCCGGTGGCATCCTGGAAGAGTGTGGGAGGAGCTTGTGGGACGTGTGGTGGGTGTGAGGGCTGCTGCTGCTGCTGCTGCTGTGGTGATATTGTGTGCGCCATGGGCTGGGTGGGAAGCTGTGGTGGTGGGAGCTGAGGCGCTTGTGGGACGGTTGTGGGCGAAGGAGGAGGGGCGGCGGGCGTGACGATGGAGGTGGACGGTCCGGCCATGTGAATATACTTGGGCTCAGCGGGTTCTTGAGGTTCCTCGTCGTCGGATTCTGAGGAGGAAGAGGACGAGGCGTATTGGGCAGCGCGGTCGAAGGTGCTATCATCCGCTGGCGCGGCTTCAGCATCCTCATCTTCGGAATGTACGGGCGAGAGGATGGGAGCCATGGTGCCGTCGCCGTCTACGCTTTTGCCGAGGTAGGCTTCTAAGATATCCTGGAGCGGCAGTTCGTCGCGAACGGTGGTTTCGATGGCTTTTTGTACGATGGCCTGGTGCACCTCCGTATCGTTTCGGCGGATAAGGTAGGGATTTTCGTAGTACGCTCTGGCGGTTTCCACATATACTTTGTGAATGAAGACGTCATTCGTGGGTAATTTGAGGCGGATATTGGGACGGTCCGTGTTAGTCACGCGAACGGAGGACATGACTTTGATGAAACTGACAAAGAGCATGGCGATGAGTTGGGACAGCCAGGAATACTTGTTTTCGATGGCTTGGGTTTTTTCTCGGACCGTGCCGGCATTCCAACTTTGGATCTTTTGGAGGTCGCGTTGAAAAATGAGCAGGGCTTTGTCGCCCCTCGCTTTTTGAGCGGCATCGTACATGCGCTTGAACTCTTTGAAGACGATGATGGGGGTGAGGGCATCGGTCATGCGCGCCAGGTATTCGCGTTTCGCGTCAATCAAGAATGGCGAGAGTGTGTCCATACCTCGTAGAATACAAAAATATTTTCGGTCAGTGCCGCAGCAGAGAACCGGTCAACCGTTCTGCAAGGGCGGCCTTGTCCGTCAGGGAGAGCACGCGTGTTTTCTTCGTCTTCTTCGTTTTGTTCTTCTTCTTTTTCTTTCGTGGAGGCGGTTGACGAGAGGCGTCCCAGTCGATGTTCAAGGCATTGTTGAGAGGGTCGGCAGTGACACTGAACCCGCCGTGCCGGAGTTTATCCCGAACATATCGCATGGCGTGGGTGACGGTGTACAGCGGTCTGCCTGGATAGAAGGGCGGGACGACCCACACGCAGGAGGTGATATTGTGTGCGGCAAGGTCCTGAATTCTCTTGGTGCACATAGCATACAGACGTTTATAGGTCTCGTGGTTTATATTGGCTCGTTCTAACTGCTTTTGTCGGAGTTGGTCGACGGTGAGCATACCGTGGACGCAAGAATTTTTTTTGTGCAGATTAAAATATATATATGAGTAGCAATCGGCGGCGTGCATTTGCAGATTTATACATGGATTTCAAGTTCTTGCACGCCCACGCAAAAGCCTTGAACCTCAAAACAAATTCGTTCCCTCGCGTGGTGCCGTCACAGATCATCCTGCATCCCGCGAGAAGGGCAAGGTCGAGTCCATACGTCACAAAGTACCTCGGGGCCGAGGCAACCTTTATCGGGCGAGGTATCCAGGGAATGGCATATATGGTGAAAAGCGGCCCCGCCCTCGAACACCTGCGCGAGCGTTTGACGTCTCGTGTTGGTCCAGATATCCCGCTCCCCAGAGAACAACCTGTACTTCTCAAAGTCATGGCCGTGAATGCGATAGACGATTTGGAAACGAACACGAACTTGGAAAAGTTCAAGGAGGCCTGGAAAGATGCGCCGGACCATGAGAAAATTTACGCGTGGCACTACACTGCGCCGTGCGGGCAGCATGAAGCCGAGATCCTCGAATACCTGCGAACCAAGTACCCCGACGACGACGTGTTCCCGCGGCTGTACTTTGCCGGCGTTGATCTTGAGCATGGCGTGTACGTCCTCGGCATGCAGTTTTTTGGAGACTATGCGACGTTTTATAATTGGAACAAAGAACCTCGAACGAAAAACGAGGAAGATTACAAAAAAAAGAGTTTGTTTCGCCTGACGGCTTTGATGGAAAAAGCGCTTTTGTATTTGTGGAATGCAGGTTTTGTGCATACGGATTTGCACGAAGGGAACATGCTTGTGGGGAATCGGGCGACAAGTTTTGTAATCATCGATTTTGGCATGGCGTTCCGCGTTGACCCGGGAACGCGAATGAAAGGTTCACCGGATCGTGGGCCCCGCCATTGACAAACTTCGGCGCGGTGAAATGGTCGATATGCTCGTCGTCCTGAGCTCGGCGTGGAAAATCTTGGCGCCATTCGCAAAGAAAGGCGGCGGGGTAGCGAACACCCGGCGTTTGTTGCTCTTGTACAATACCTTACACCCCGGTGCGAGGATGAAGACAACAACTGTAGTAGGCTCAGGGGTGCTCCCATTTTTGGCACACCCGACGTTACGGAACGTTCGAACCGCACTGATGGCGGCGAGGCGGCAGGTGTGGCGCAAGCGGAAACGGAGTCAACTGAATCGTTTATAAACCGTTTGTTACATGTGTAAAGTACATCATTCTTCTCGATGAAATACAAAAGTGATATCCCCGGAACATTCAGAGGGACATTCGGCAAAAAACGTGAGTTCGGGGTCACCACAACGCAGGCATTCACCGGCGGGTTTTGTGGTGAGGTGATGGCGGCATGCCTCGATGGTAAGTGTTGCAACTCGAGGCGACTTGTCGAACCCAGTAAATGTTCCCACGATGCGCCCAGTCTTGGTATCCGTCATGTGCACGACGGCGCGAAAGCAATACTGGAAGCCTCGAGGACGTTTGTCTTTATTCGCTCTTTCCATGCTCGAGACAAATCTCCGGGTTGGAATCGAGAAGGAAGACATGGCGTTTAAAATGCATATCCGTAACAACAAGCTTCTTAAACCGTTCCGTGAAGAAGTCCCAGTCGTCCATGGGCAGGATATCGGAGGCTCGGACGGTGAGACCGGCGTGTGCGTGGAAATCTTTGAGCGGACCAGCGTACTTGCGGAGGCGGTGGGTGACGTCTATTGGTTTGGCGTCGGGGACGGAGCTTGGGAGGAAGACTGCGCTCACGAAGCCCATGCCGCGCGGTCCTGAGAGGTCGGGTGGAAACGGACAGGGGGTTCCTGGACGTAGAATCATGCGGTACTTGACCCCGAGACGGGACGTGTACCGTATTTCAACTTTGCTGACTGGCCACGTAGTATACTCTTCAGTGTCTTGTGCCCATTGGTCGGTGGGTTGAAAGACGGCCGACACGTCCATGAATCGGCCTTCGTCATCGAATGCGTAGGCGGCCGTGATGGTCCAGTCGGGTGGGGCGGTATGAGTTCGGACGAAGGAGAGGAGCCATTGCCACGCGAGGCGAATTTTTACCCGGCAATAATGCAGCAGGAGGATGGCGTGTTCCCAAAACATCGGCGTGTGCGTGCATTTAACTAGAATTATTTTCCTTAAGTGGATACAGAAATGACGACGCTGGAGGCGCGGTACGAGACCCGGATAGCAGAATTTGCCGCGGCCGTGAAAGAAGCGGAAGAGGCGCTGGCGTCGTGTCTGTCCGAGACGCACGAGTATGCAGCTGCTGCAAAGAGGCTGGAGAAGCTCCGAGAGGAGGAGGTGGGGTACATCCTTCAGTCTGCACCCTTCATCAAAGAATACACGGGGTCTTCGCCTGCGGTCGCCGCCCTCCCGACAACATGTCTCGGAAAAACGGGCCTTGACAAATTTATCACGGTGACCAGTAAGAGCAACAAGAACCAGGTGTTTCAAAAGTACTTGTTGTTCGTTGAAAACGAGATTACAGACGCTCCGTTATTAGAAATGGAGATTGATAAAGAGTTCACGTGCCCCGCGTGCGAGGTCGGCATGTTGGAATTGGCTCGAGAGAGCGCGATGGTATGTCCCCAGTGCGGCGTGCACCAGCCGTACGTGGGGTCGACGGGGGCCAACTTGTCGTATCAGGAAGAAATTTCCCTCAACGTACCATCGTCATTCTCCTACAAACGGCTCAATCATTTCAACGAATGGCTCAACAGCATTCAGGGCAAGGGGTCGACGGAAAACATTACGGATGAGGTGATCAATGCGATCAAGGCCGAGTTTAAAAAGAGTCGCGCGTCTACACGCAAGGAAATTACACACACCAAGGTCCGAGAGTACATGAAGAAACTGAATATGAACAAACTGTACGAGCACGCGCATTACGTGACGATGTTGATCAACGGCGTGCCCCCCGCCAAGATTGACCCTGAGACGGAGACCACCCTCCGCAATATGTTTGTGGCCATCCAGGGGCCGTTTGACCGGGCCGTCAAAGACATGAAACGCGTCAATTTCTTGAGTTACAGTTACACGCTGTACAAATTTTGCGAGTTGCTGGGACGGGACGACCTGCTGAGCAATTTCAACCTTCTCAAGTCTCCTGAAAAACTGTACCAACAGGACGTCATTTGGAAGAAAATGTGTGCCGAGCTCGGGTGGGAATTCATTCGGAGCGTGTAAGGCAATTTAGTTTGCTCAGGCCGTGGCGGTGGCGCCGTGCCCCCTGGTTGCCTTGGTATGGAAGCAATGCAATCTTGGCGTCGATGTCTTTGGTCAGTTTGGCACGGAGCAAAATATCGGCCTGTGGGTTTTTGACGACCAGAAAGGGCCGGATGGTCCGAACGACATCTTTCGCTTTGGCGCCGTAGACCGTCCATTTCTCCCCGCAAACGCTGCCCCCAAACGTGCCTTGCATGGCCAGCAGCGCCGCGGGGTACTTTTGCGTGAGTTGGAGACTGACGTGTGGGTAGGCCCGGAAGGACCCATCCGTATCAAGCAATCCGGCCGCATACGGCGTGGGCAGGGGTAGGTGTTCGATGGCGAGGTGGGGGTGGCGCTTGAGACAGGCGACCTGTTCGTGGACGATGCGTTTGGTGTCGGTCCGGATATGCCCGACCAGAAGGAGCTGGGGACGCTTGAGATGGGCATAGGGTGCCAGCGAGCGGGCCGCCGCCATCGCCAATGCTCCGGTCAGCACCCACGCCCAAGTGGGTTGGTGACGCTCGGGATCGGCGGGTTTGGCACGCTCGTAGATGGCGCCCCCGAAAAGGGCCTGAAATGTGTCGAGGAGCGCCCGTCCACGCTGGGCTTGGATAAGTTCGAGTCGGGGAAGGAAGTGTGCGGAAGAGACGCTGACGCAACCGTCGCCATCAAAGGCCCCCCCTGCATACCAACGCTCTTCTTCGGTCGCATCCGTCCACGTCGGCATGCACGTTCCTGCCCCCCAGATTAATATCTTGCTTAAGTGTATGGATCTTTCTGGAGTGAACGTGTCCTCGGCCGTCGAAATTGTTGCCAAAGCCATCGAAATTGCCAAAGCGAGCGTGCCGGAGGAGCAACAGCGAGCACATGTCGAAGATTTGGTTCGAGCTTTGGCCGCGGGACCCGATAGGCAGAGCGGCACCAGTGACGACATCGTTCCTCCCGAGACGATCGTCAAACTTTTGTCGTTAGTGCGCATGGGCGTTGTGGGAGATATCGTCGATACCTTCAAGCATACCACACCTACACTCACTGGTTCGACCAAGAAAAAGCGGTGGTGCTGCTGCGGAAAGTGAAACCAAGGTCAAGGACGGAAAACCTTCTTCTTTTTCTCTTCGTCCTCAAGGCGTGACATTTTAAAAAAAATGAACGCTCTTCCAGTTGAAATTCTCCGTCGTATTGTGGACTGCGTTGTGATTCCACACCAAAAAGACCTTCGCGCGTTTTCAGAGCGAGTGAACACATTGACTCGCATCAATCGCGCTTTTCATGACGTGGTAGTAACTCATCCCGTCGCCTCCCGGTACGCGTATGTGCACTTGGGAACATGTTTGTTTGACGCGGAGGCCTGTATCGAGACACGGAAGACGGCATTGCGCGATGTCGTGGCCAGGGGATCTGGGCACGACATCCCGAGGTTTTTGGAGTGTCTGCGCGGCGTGCCACACCTCACGAGACTTGGATTATGGCACGTTCCATTGTTGGACATGTCGATGGATGCACAGTTTCGACAGTGCATGTGGCCGGAGACATTGGAGCATGTGGTGATCTCGACGGGACCTCGGGGACGGTTCGTGCTTCCGAACGCGTTCCCTCCCCGTCTCCGCTCCCTGGTCTTTGAAGGAGGTGAGGGTGAATGGCTTCACCCGCCCCTGCCACCAACGTTGACCCAATTGGAGTTCCGCCAGACTGGCATCTCGATGACGCCGAATATTTTTTCGACGCTGCCAAAATCCTTGGACACCCTGGTGCTTGACGTGCATATGTCACGAACATGGTTTCTCATGTTGCTTGCCTGCCGGTGTCCCGATCTTCGCGTGCTGAAGATCGGGTTTCACGCCGGTCCGGTGCCCGATTGGTCCGAAGTATCGTCCAAGATGCATCGGTTGGCGGTGTGTGAATTTCTACCTCGAAGTGCCGATGAAGCAGAGAGAAAGCTGAAGCGACCTAGACTGATGACGCCGCCGTCCTACGAGGAGGTCCCTCCCCTGCCGACAGTTGTGGAAGCGGCGTCACCCCAATGGTCTGTAGCAGGTTATTGACTTCGGTCGTGCGTTCTTGGCTTTCCTTCGCCGCATAGAAACTCAAAGTGAGGAGAACGAGTCCCGTGGTACCGACGGCTCCGCTGGTGAACGCGAGAATATCTGAAATTCTGGGATCTCTGATGGAGGAGGCTGCGAACGCTAAGATGGATCCTGTGGCGGTGAGCACCTTTGAGCACGTTTCAATGATTTCACTGCGCCGTTTCCAGGAGTATCTCGACCGCACAAAATCTTGCACTTCTTTTTCGATCTCTTCGGCGGCAATTTGGCGGACATGTTCTCTGATGAGCCGTGCCGTCGAGCCGCGTTCCATGTCATCTTCTCTGTTCTGTTGTATATTATTGTTGTTGTTCATTTACACATGTAAAAGACATAAAAATTAAATTAAAAATGCGCGTGCGTTTCTGTGCTATCAACAAATATGGCCGGAGACATTCTCGCCACTCACCTGCTTTTAAACTACGGAATAAAAAAGAGAATTTTATTTTGATTGGCACGCGGGTTTATGAATCTTCCAATGCTTTTTTTGGCATGTGACCGAACAATAGGTCGCGCCTTTGCATCGTTCGCAGATGCGACAAGCCAACGATGGTTTGACACACTGATCACACAGTTTCAGCATATGATACTTCTTCTCAAACGTCTCAAACAGGTCTCTGTACATGTGCGACCTCTCATCATCGCCACATCGCCGAAGTCCTTGAGCACATGCCTTGGCAATATCGGCCTGAGGTGCCTTGGCGCGTTGCAGAGCTCGCGCATAGACATACCATGCAGCAACCTCGTCAAGATGATGAGCCAGCATGGCTTTGACCGACGCTACTTCTGCTTTGGAAGTCTCCACAGTGTGCACCTTGATGGCCGATGCAATATCCACGAGTTTAAAAAACTTCGTGACAAAGTTTTGGAATTCATCCGATGAAAATGACGCACCTGCTTCACTTAGCATTTGAGAAGCCTCACCATCACGACAAACTTTTTTTGGCACGTACCGGGCAAAGATGTCTATTGGAACCGATTCAAATAATGCAACGCAAGATTCCAAAAATTTCTTATCGGGAAAATCCTTCCTTTGCCTCAACTCTTCCAAAACCAGCATGTGGAAGTAGCTCTTTTTTTTCATCATGGTGTAGTCGTTGGCCAGACTTTCCTCAAAGCGTTGAATGCAAAAAGGAAGATCATTGCATTCGATATGCATTGGCATCATTTCCCAATTTTCATGAACCGGTTTTCTTCGGACCGACGTGAGTTTCCAGCCTTCGCGGACAGCCAGAAACACTTCATCAAGTGAGTCAAATGCGACACCTCTCGCCTGATCAAACAACTGGTTCCACCAGCAAGCTTCATCTCGAAAACTCGTGGGTGCATATCCGTGGAATACGACAGAAGGGGAGTCATCGGCTTCCAACATTGGATACAGCCTGACGGCAAAATGTTCCTTGCCCTGGACTCGCATCATGTGCAGATTGTGATTGTCGTTATTATCAAAACCAAACGAAATGCTCCGGCCTTCTCCAAAGTCCACGCTTCTCCATGCGTTTTTCTGCGGACACCCAATGTGAAAATAATATGCCAACACAAGACCGTCGGCAATGTCGAGGCGATAGGATGTTCCAGGAGGGGCCAACGCTGCTTCAAGAACGTCGCTGATCTGGTCCAGAGAAGGTCTGCAGCCTAAGGACTTTACGTGGTCCAGAAATTCATTCGTAGCGCGATGCTGAACCTCCCGCGCGAGCGTTTCGAAGAGAGCCCCAGACTGTGTAGCACTGCAATTTCATTATTGCACATGTAAAATCATGAAAATTCGAATGAATGAAAAGACTAAACTTACGTTTCAAAAGCCAGCTCCATGAACCTCAAACACAGTCTGCAAAAAAATAAATTTTGAATTACATTGAATTAATTACATTGCAATGAACTCAAAACTGCACGCACAATTCCATGGTGTCCTCTAAGCAGACAGCCCGCGCTTGTTCAAGATATTCTCGCAACATTTTTGTTTTTTTTTCTAAAAATAAACGGTGACACGGTGAAAAAGCGCCAAGTTTTCTATCTTTCCTTAAAAAGAAAGCGTGAAGTTAACTTGGCGCCTGTAAAAGACATAAAAAAATACATTAAAAATGCGCGTGAGTTTCCGTGGTATCGACAATATCCACGCCAAGCAAAAACATTTTATTGACGATGTTCTGTCCACGCCACACTTTAGAGGCCCGTTCCTCGATGATAATATTCCGCTGTGTGAACGGTCCTCGAAAATAATCGGATTGGAACGTCACCCGCCGGAAATTGTGTTCGGACCCGTACTGGAAGAGGGCCGTTTTGAAGCTGTCAAAGGGGACAAACTGCTCGGGCCCGAAAATCACACGGTCGCTGGCGAGAAAAGCTTCCAACTGATTTATGCTCTGAGCCACTTCGGACGACGTCTTCCTGAAATAGTTTGGAAGTACGCTCCATACGTCCCTGTTGCCGAAGAGTCCCGCGGCTTCGAGGTATGCTCGATTGCATTTGACGATGATATCCGGAATCTCTTCCCCCAATTTTTCTCCGAGCCGCATATCGCCACCACCGTGAACGGGCTTGACAAAATCCACGATGACCCATCGTCGCCCCATAGAATTTGCAGTGTCGTTGAATTGTGGGGTTTCGTTGCCCGCCATGATGAGAGGCGCCGTCCAGGTCACGCTGAAAGCCGTCTTGTGCTTTTTGTTGATTTGCACGCTCTCGCCACTAATGATACTCTGTAATTCAGCCTGTTCGATTTTGAAATCTCGCCGACATTCCGGAGCGACGACAATATAGGAATTGTGAAGCGCCGAGAGGCCGAACCGTTCTTCGGCGTTGTTGCTCATCACGCCGGTGTCCACTTTGTCGTAAAAATTCCCAACGACGTGCTGGAGGATGGTGGAATTATGCGTCACGGTACCGTCGGCCAAACAAAAGCGCTGGTTCCCATCCGTCTGGAATCCAAAATAGGGCTGCGCGCCAGGAATATGGAAGACTCGAAAGTCATATACAAGGGTCCCACCGAGGCGATACAGTTTCAGGGGCTTCTTCTGCGAGACTGTCAGCCCAAGGTATTCGCCCACTGTCATTTCCACCACGTGTTCGTCCGAAGACCACCTGTGTTTGAGACACAAAACATGGTCCCGCGTCACTTTAAAGCACCCATATTCGCTGCAAATTTCATACAATTCTTCAGAACCCCTCGCGAGATCAAGGACGGTCCGAGGGGTGCTGTCGTCGCCCATGACTAGGTCCCCCGGAAGAATGTCTTCTATCTTCCGGCTGCTGCCGTCGTACATGAGGATTTCCGTGCCAGCGCCGAAGCATTTTCCAGTCCCTGCGTACCCCTTAATGAAGAGCACAATTTGCCATCCATCCTTTTCGTTGACGTCGTACAACATGCGCCCCAGGAACACGTAGATCCAGCGCTTGACGTCTTCGGGCAATTCCTGATAATCCAAGATGCTGTCCAGCGTGGGCGTCTCGATATCCCGCCAGTCGTGCAGTTCTTCATAGGGTTCGAAGGGCTGGTCAAAGTACTTGGCGGCGACCACGACATCTTTGATGGATTCTTCGCTGGTATAGGGGTGAAAGACGTTCCGATCCGCAAAGTAGACGCCGTTTCGGAATGAGAAGGCGTGTCGGTCCTTGATGAGCCATGGAAGCTGCGTATCGTAGCACGACCGCAAATGTTCGACGACACCTTTCACGGTATTCGGGGAATGCGTGAGATTGCTCCACTGTTGAAACTGGATTTCCTTGGGCGTCATGCGATGCACAAACTCCTCAAAGGTACATGAAAACCGAAACGCGTGCGTGTTGTGTCCATCCACATACACGGGTTCAAACAACCCTCCTTCTTTGTCGTTGTTGCCTTCCTGTTTCCGAAGTTTCCGTTCGTAGGCGCAATCGAGGAGGTAGATGATCAGGGTCTGGAACTCGTTGATGCTGTTGGAGTCAAACCATCGAAACCGAAGACTCCACGCCCCCAGGACCTGGTCAATGTCCTTGCTGAGCACAAAATCGCTGCAATGAGTTTGGTGATCCGTGAGCCCGGCCTGTAACACCGACAGCACCGCCCGCGCACCATAAAAAATCTTTTCCAAGACCTTGTTGATCTGCATAAGGTTGTGTGCAGCCTCTTGTACGCGAAGTTGGAAGTGTTCGTCGCTCTCGCCCTCTTCTTGGACCGCATCGACGTTCAGCAGATTGTGCGTCCGCAGGTGATGGAGAGTGGCCATCGCCTCCTGGAATAATGACGACGGTGAATGTGATGCCATTTCAGAGGGTTCAACACAAACGCCAACTTACCATTTGTTGCCGCTGGATCGTCGCCATCACCTCGTTCATCCCCGCGTTTTCCACGCCGGCGTCTAAGGTGGCGTTGAAATCTAAACCAAAATTTTCAAACGCCCGCTTGGAAAAGTCTAAGTGCGTTGCAGCTTCTGTATCACACCCCCACCGCTGAAACAACATATTCATGTGCGCGTGGATCTCTTCTCGATCTTTGGACTCGATCTCCGCCATGACCTCCTGCTTTCTCGCCTCCGCCTCCGCCTCGGCCGCCGTCATCGTATTTCGTATCCGCCCTGACATTGTG
>Ga0255155_1000317_pt1 | contig 13863 bp, 12 predicted proteins | sample Atl_Atl_RepC_8h_FD_186025 | JGI IMG/M metagenome (GOLD analysis project Ga0255155, IMG submission 186025) | Freshwater microbial communities from Altamaha River, Georgia, United States - Atl_Atl_RepC_8h | ecosystem: Environmental > Aquatic > Freshwater > River | place: USA: Georgia | collected...
GCTTGCCTTGACTAGCGTCTACTATTGCTTCTCTTTCTAAATGTGCTGTCGATGATACTTTTTTCTTTGTTGGTATCGATGATTGAGCCGACGGTTCGTCATCAGTTTTAACACTGCCTTTGAACCATTGTGATGGAGAAAATAATTTGTTAACTGCATCGTAACCAGAACCAACGTTCTTAGCACTTAGGTTAGCAATGTCTCCTACATCACTTTCAAAAATTATTTCTTTAATTTTCATTTTACAAAAATACTAACTTCACCTTTTCTAAGGCTAGTCTCAAACATCTTGCGCTTATGTTGTTCAACTCTCTGAGCTAACGCTTCAGCTAATGGATTGCCAGTGTTAATTTTAGAATCACTAGTTGGACCCATTAAACGTTCACGGTCGGCATCAATCTCTGCTTGACTTGGTGCTGCTGCTTTTTTAGGTGCTCTTTTCTTTTTTGCTGCTGCCGGTTCAGCTGCGGGTGCTGCTGCTGGTTGTGCTGCGGGTGCTGCTGCCGGTTCAGCTGCGGGTGCTGCTGCCGGTTCAGCTGCGGGTGCTGCTGCTGGTTGTGCTGCTGGCGCTGCTGCTGGTTGTGCCGCGGGTGCTGCTGCTCCACCTGCTGCCGGTGCTGCCCCTGCGGGTGCTTTTTGGTCAGCTGGTGCAGGCTGTGTTAAAGATTTTTGTAATAATTGTAAAATTCTTTGTTTGCCTTTTTTATCTAGCTTATCAATCTGTGATTTAACCTGTGCATAGACTGTTTGTCCTGCTTTTTCTGCATTAGCGCCTTGTGTAGCTTGATCGGTTTTAGCTAATGCCTGTGCTGCGGCACCTGTTTGTTGTTTTGCTGGTGCAGTTCCTTTGGGACCTTGTGCATTAATATCAGCTGCGCTCGGTGCTCCACCACCTGCTGCTGGTTCTTCTGCACCTGCTCCACCTGCCGCTGCGGGTGCTGCCGCTCCACCTGCTGATGCCGCTGCGGGCTCAGCTGCCGGCTCTCCTTTTTTACCTGCTAGTCCTGCTTTGACTCCTGCAATAAATCCAGGTTTCTTACCGCCTGCTGGTGCTGCTCCTGCTGCTCCTGCTGCATCTCCACCTGCTGCTGATGCTGCACCTGCTCCACCTGCTGCTGGTTGTGCTCCTGCTGCTGGTTGTGCTCCTGCTGCATCTCCACCTGCTGCTGGTGCTGCTCCATCGTCGGCAGCGGCAACTTGTGCTTTGCCTGCTTGGAATCCTTTCTTAGCAGCCGCTCCTAGTCCTGCGATGCCGCCTGCTACAGCGCCAAGTCCTTTAGCAGCCATACCTGCCACATTGCCCACGGCTTGGCCAAATTTGTTAAACTTGGGTCCTTCTGCTAGAGCTTGATCTTCTGTTAATAGTTCGTTGATTCTCATATTAAGCGGTTCCTAATTGTTTGGTTACATATTTCATCAGACGTTGTTTGTTTTTCTTATCTAATGACATTACTAATTTTTTAACATCTGCATAGGATCCCGCAGCGGCTTTGGCTGGTTCTCCTGCTGCACCTTGAGCTGCTGCATCTGCGGTCGCTGGATCTTGTTGGTCAGCTGCGGCAGCACCGCCTGCTGGCAATTTTAAATCTGCAAATACTTTGTCAACTACACCTTGGTCAACGCCTTGATCCTGTAAGAATTTTGCTACCTGATCGCTGTCCATGGGCGATCCAGCTTTCTTCCAAGCTGAATTTAATTTGTCTGCGGTAACTTTGGTAGTTAAATTTTTAGCTTTGGTCTTGAGCCAATCCATAGGACCTTCAACCAGTCGCCCTTCAATGAGGTAACGATCGTTTTTAGCAACTATTCTGTTGAACAGCATGTAGACCTGTCCTTCAGACAGTTTCTTACCACCAGGAACATAGCTCATATCTAAGGCTACTTTTGATCCCGCAGGTATTCTATTCGGTGCAGGTCCTCTCGGACCCTGTTGTTTGGCTAGATCGTAGGCAGCTTGGACTTTTGGATCAACAGGATTACCATTAGCTTGTGCCATATCTACTGCGGCCATCTGTCTAGAAGACAACGGTTCTCCGTCTCTGACCCATTCTCCGCCAACTTTGATACCTGTGCCTTGTGTAGTGGTTCTAGTTCCGCCTGGTATTTCAGAAGTAGTGGTTTTAGCATCAGGTGGCATGTCTATGCCAGCTCTGACATCACTGGACACCGATCCGCTGCTGGTTCCAGGAGTGGCCATCTTACCGTTATTGGTCAGATCAGCAAAAGTTTTCATGTCCATAGTCTTTAAAGGTATGTCTCCTGTAAAAACTTTTCTACCGTTTGGATCTGTGACTACTAGACTTTTACCATCTTCACTGCTGTAGGTATATCCTTCCCCAGGCGGAAACTTTTTAGTTACGCTGTCCTGGAATGCTTGATCTGCTGCTAATCCCTGTTCTATATCGCCGGCACCACCTTTAACACCGCCAACAGTGGCTGCATCACCTTTGCCTTTGACAGCACCTGCTACAGCATCTACTGCTCCTGCGGCAAAGTTTGCTGCCATCTGTCCAACTACAGCACCAGCGGCTCCTGCTAGTGCAGGTTTGATTGCGCCTTTGAATGCTTCTTTCCAACCTTTGCCCTGTAGTTTTGCTGATGCAATAGCAACTCCACCTGCAACGATAGCGCCAGTTATGGCCACTGCGGCTGTGCCGCCGCCGGGAAAAAATGTTGCGATCAATGGACCAGCTTTGCTCATCAGTCCACCTAGCACACCACCCACTAGACTTAAAACTATCCCCTGTGCTGCGGGATTCTTTACAGCCGCAGCTACTACTTTCATCAGCCCGCCTTTGGTTTCCTCAGGCACATCTAGCTGTTGAACAGCCGCAGATGCTTTCTTTTCAAATTGAGGATCGGGTTGAGCTTTGGGATCTGGTTCAGGCAATGACTTTTCTAGCTTGCCTAAAAATGAATCTGGTATGATTTTATCTACTATCTTGCCTAGCATGGTGCTGTTTTCACCACCAGCTCCGGCTTCTTTTTCTGCAGCCGCAAATATCTGAGATATTTGATCCTGTGTTAGAGCCACTTCCGACAGATATTTCTGCCAAGGTTTGAAGAATTCTTCGTCAATACGATTCCAATGCTGTTCATAGAGAGGATCTCTTCTTAAGTCCTCGCTAATATAGTGTTTGATCGTAGTATTATCTAAATCAGTTATTCTCATTTGAAACTCACGGATGATATCTTATTTATTATAAACGAGCTAAAGCTCGTTTGCGTTTTCGCTTTCGCTCAACGCATTGTTCTTTCTTTTAATTATTTCAAAGATATATGAAATAATTTTTTTTGCGCGAAGCGCAATTTAAGCATTATCCAGATCGTTTCAGTCACACTTTGCCCGTTGCCGGGCAAAGAAAAAACATTATCCGAGTCGAATCATGTCACACAGCAGTAGAGCATTACAGAGGCGGTTGTCCGATACCTCGAGCTCCGTCTTTATACAACGGCGGCCTATGTATATCTGCTATCACATACATAGACGTGGGGTTTTTCTCCCCTCATTTTGCCTTTTTATCCTTTTCAAACAGCAAAATCGCAGGGCTTACAAGCGATCTTCATCCTTTCGGGTAGTTGCTGAGCACCACTGCGGCGTGGAATTCCGTCCCTGTGACCACCAAATGACCAGGTTTAGAGCGCACGAACTTAGGCCTGCGCCAGCCAAAAACCGCTTTAATTTGCCTTTTTATGTTCTTCTAGGCGTTGCCTTAGTATATTTGAACCGCCTACTCTGACGTTTATAATGCCATTATAATAGTCGTCAGTTTCTAAAACTCTGCGTTCAAACTGCTCTCTTGCCTCTAAATAGGACATTTCTGCCTTGGATTTGCAAAGATAAAGTATTTCTCTAGTGAATTTTTCCGGACCTAGTGCTTGGACATCTGCGTTTAACCTATCAGATGAGCCCCAGTAATCGCGCCAATCGCTTTCTACTGTGCTGCGTCTTTTAAGTTTTTTGCCTTTGAGAGGTGGTTTTGTGCGTTTAAACTGTGCTAGTTTCTTGCCTATGTATTTTTGTCCGGTAGATGTATTGGTGATGAGATAAACAAAGCCAATATAGCCTTCTGGTATTTCTTCAACAATTTGATTTTGATACGTCCAATGCACTCACTTAGTTAGTTTTGGCGGTCTTCCGACCATGCCTTTTCTGGCTAACTTTCGTTGTTCGCGTTTTTCCTGTATCTCAACCCGCCTTTTTGATGCCTCATTTCTAATTTCTGATAGCCAATATCGTGCCTTAATGCCTGCTTCATCGGAGCCTTTGTATTCAAAGCGTTCCTGCCATTTAAAATATTGCTGAAACGCTTCGATCATTTTGTCATGCGACTCTGTGCTCATTCTAATATTTCAATATCTGTAGAGTAACTGGTAAATCCGTTTTCTTTAATTACTTTTAACACATGATTAACTCGATTCATCAATTCGTCTTTGTGAGAAATTAAGAAAACATTCTTTTGACGCTCCCTAGTCATGCGCTTTAATACTGCGATAGAGCTTTCAACTCCGCTGGCATCCATACCGCTGTCAACTAGTTCGTCAATAAACAATAAATTAATAGGACGATACAAGTTTTCCCACACATCACGGAACGCCCAGCTTAGACTCAATATCAATCGATTACGCTCACCTCGACTTAGGTTATCAAAGTCTAGATCTTGTCCTAGTTGAGTAATAGTAACACTCAGGTCATTCTGGAATTCTACAATGTGCGGAAGTCCAATTTTGTCAAGATAGTAAGTTAGACGCTGATTTAAGAAAGCTAAGTTTTGATCAATGATGCGTTTTCTAACAAAACTGTCTTTGTTAGTTAACAACTTGTATAAAAACTCTTGATGATCTTTAACTTTAGTAAGATCATTAACATGTTCCCAGTCAATTTCTTGTAAAGCAGTGTTTTTTAATTCTTCAATCTGCTCGTCATAGGGATTTTCTTCGGCTTGTTTAAGTTCTAGATCTTTGTTTAGGCTGTCTATAGTGTTTTTATGATTTAACGCTTCTTCTAGATTTTCGTAAACTACCTTAGGGCAGTCAGTAGCATCACCTAACAGCGATAATGCTTCATTAAAATCTGACAACTCTGCATGATGGGCGTTCAACGATGCTTGGCTTTCTTCCAGCTGCTTAGATTTTGTAGCCACCATAGCATTATGTTTTTCATCATGTAGATCTTGACCACAACTATGGCATTTATGATCAGCAAGAGAAGACAACTCTTTGGTTAACTTATCTAAAGTTTTCTGTTCTTTGTCAACTGTAGCAGTCTGTCTAGCGATCAAACTTAATAAGTTATCTCTTTCTTTTTTGTTTTTAGTCCATTCGACTAGAGCTCGTTGACTGATAATCTCTTGATCAATGTCAATGTGGCTTAATCTATCAATGCTTTTTAGAATAGTTTCGACATTTTTCTCTTTAGTATCATTCCAGAGTTTTTGTTTTCGAGTTAAACTCTCAATACTTTGTTGTATTCTTTCATTGGATGCTTTGATAGTTTCAATTTTTGTATTTTCAGAAGTTATCGCATCTTTGGTTGCTTTGATTTGTTCTTTAAGAGCTTCTGCTTTTTCTGATAATTGAGTGATACCTAATAATTGCTCAATGATACTGCGTTGTTCAGCAGCTTTTTGAGACAAGAAAGGTTCGGTGTAAGTGTTTAAAGCTACAAGATGCTTGAACATCTCATGGCCCATTTCAAAAACATCCTCGATCGCTTTTTGTGTTTCTCTGCTATCGCCTTGACTTTCGTCTTGATCTAATGTTTCTTGCTCCTCCCCATTGACACTGAATTTCAATAGGTTAGGTTTACGTCCTCTTTCGATGTGATACTCTATACCGTTTTTTTCAAACGTTACGGTTACTAACATTCCCTTGCCGTTAATCTTGTTGATTAAATTATCACGCTTGATGTTAGTTAATGCTTGACCGTAGATTGCATAACTTAAGCCGTTGATGATTGTAGTTTTGCCTGTGCCATTACGAGCACCTAAGTCATCACCTCCTAGATCTAGATTTTCACCTAAGACTAAAGTTAATTGGCCGCGGTCAAAGTCGATAGCCTGGGTTTGATTACCCACGCTCATGAAATTTTTTACTGTAAGATTTTTTATTTTTATCATAATTCTTTATAAATTTCCATTAATAGTGCTTTATCGTAGGTATCACTTTCAATAGAATTAATTTGATTCATTACAATAGTGTCAACTGATTCGAATTGAATATCAATAGGCACAGCAGAACTTTCGACTTCTACTTTTTCTGGAATTAACATTAGTTCACGCAGATTATATTGCGGAATGAATGTTTCTCTGATGAAGTTTGCTTCTTCAAATGATATGGGAAGATCAATAGTTACTCGACAATGCATTTTTTCACGAAGCAATTTGTCTGGAGTATCGATTATCTGGCTAAGTTTGTATGTTCTATATATCGGTTGTCCGGGCCAAGTTTTATACACAGGTTTCTGTCCCCATTCGAGGATCATCATACCGCGTTCGTCATCGCCTGCATCTGCATAGTTGTGCGGAAATGCATTACCAATATAAACAATATTGCCTTTGGTTTGTCTTTTATGGAAGTGACCTGTGAACACATATTCTTGATTTGCAAAATGTGTGCTTTGTAACTGTCCATGATCGGGCATCTGCACCATAGCGTTCATGTAAAAATGCGGCAATTCAAGGTGCCCGAACATATAACGACTTTTAATTTTGCTGACTTCTTTCCATTCATCTCCGATTAACCACGGCATGATAGTAACATCGCCGTCTGTGATCGTATGGTTGACCACAGTGATGTTGGGAAATAGTCTTGCAAATTCAAGACTATGAATTTCACGTTTGTCTTTATAAAATTCATCATGATTACCCATGATAAGATATACACGTTCGAATGAATTGTTTAGGGTTTCTAGATTACTAACAGTATAGTTCATAGTAGAAACATCAGTTGTGCTTCTATTATGATGCCAATCTCCTAGAAAAATTGCTGTCTCGCAACCTTCCGCCCGCGCAGTTTCACAGAACCAATCTACGAACTCTTCGCAATCTTGGTTGTGTGTGCGACTACCAGACTTTAAACCAAAGTGTATATCCGTAAAACAGGCTACTTTTTTAAATAGATTCATAGAATTATAATAACTTTTTTAAAAGTAAATGTCAATCCCAATCAGACGTATCAATAGTAATTGGAGCAGAAGGAGCACTTCCGCCTCCGCTATTTTGTCTAGTCCAACTTGGATTCATACCGTTCATTTCGAGAATGTCGTCTCTAATGTTTTGGTTACGTTTCTCAATGTTGATAATTCTAACGAATGAATTAGTGACAGCAGCAGTATAGTAAGCAAAAGGATTATCAGATTTGCTCTCATCGAATTGTAGTCCTATTTGAGTTAGTTGAAGAATGGCTTGACCTTTCATCTCATCGTTGTAGGTATAGCCCCTGACGTTACCTCTGGTAGCGTAACGATCACATAATTTTAAAAACATGCGAGCAAGATTATCAGTCATCTGCCCGTGATCCTTGGAAAACTTTCCAGTTTTAAGACCGCCCTGCCAATGACTCTTTCCTACTAAAATTAGATTATCATTGTCGTCAAACTTCCAATGTTGGAAAGGAGGAAAGTTTACCTTTTCGTGACTATCGGCAGTATTTTTTAGAGTCTTTTTACGACCCGGTGCCAACGGCACATGTTCGAAAGTCATTACGCGAAACACTACGTCTTGTTTTGAAACTTTTTTATAATCAATTTCAAAATCTTTAGCACTGAGTTTTTTTCCCTCGGCTAATACTGCGGCTTCGTGAGCCTTTTTAGACATCTTAGCAGCTTTATTTCTTTTGGCTTCTGCTATGGTCCTAACATTAATCTTATCTAAGCTAGTAACAATCATGTCATATTCACTGTATTCTTGTTTTGTAAAGCTACAGTAGGTATTTTTGCTTAGGTGTATTTCTCTTAAGAGATCTTTGTTAGTTAGGTATTTTATTTTTGGTGGTGCGTTCATGTATCTGAATTCTCCTATTTAAATTATAATAGCATATTTTTACTAAAATAAATAGAGTATAACATTAGGAATTTACTCAAAATGTCGTTATCTATTAACCCTATAGCAAAATTGGTGGCACAGGTCTCTAGTTCCATATCTCAAGCTACTAATCAAGCACAGGCAAATTTGCCTGCTGTTGGTGATGCAATAACCAAGGCTAATTTAGATGCTAAAGTATCACAATTAAGTGGCGGTTTAAACAGCGGCTTAAATGGATTATCTGGTGGAGCAGATTCCTTGCTTGCCGGAGCAAAATCTGCATTAAACGGTGTATCTGGTGTGTCATCTAGTATTCCTGGTGTAGGTTCTTTAGGCAGTCTACAAAGTGTAACTGGTAGCATCAGTAATATTACTGCAGATATCTCCGGAGGATTAAACAAACTTGCGGGAGGCAACCTAGCGGGAGGTCTGCAAAGTTTAGCTGGTTCTATTTCAAAAGGTGCCGGAATGTTAAACAATATTCTTAGCCTTGGTAGGGGAGCTAATCTTCCTAGCGGCGGCGAATTATTTTTAAAACAAGGAACACCAATACAGTTGTTCCCGGGAACCAAAGGTGATTGGAGAGTAAGAATCACCTGCCAGTGGAATATTTTTAACTCACCTTTATTTAAACCGTTAGAAAGAACAGGCGGTGTCGTTTGGCCGTATAATCCAAACATTACAATCAGCACCAAAGCAGAATATAATTCTATTAGCACTATCCACAGTAACTATCAAATGTATGGCTACAAGAACAGCACAGTAGATGACATTACTATCAGCGGAGAGTTTACCTGCGAAACAGAAACAGATGCAGCATACTGGATCGCAGCAACTACGTTCTTTAAGACAGCAACAAAAATGTTTTTTGGTGAAGGCGCCCTAGCAGGAAATCCTCCACTAGTCTGCAATCTAACTGGATACGGTAGTAGTGTGTTTGATAAAGTTCCTGTAATAATTAAATCATTCTCTGTTGATTTGAAAGAAGATGTAAACTACATTAACTGCAATACATTCGGAACTAATACATGGGTTCCAGTAGTCAGCACTATTTCGGTAACAGTAGCACCTGTTTACAATAGACGCAGACAACGTAAGTTCAATCTTGAACAATACTCGAGAGGAACTCCGTCGAGCGGAGTAGGATACCTATAATATGGCACAGTATACTCAATCAAGTCCTTGGGCAATAACATCACAAAATAATTTATATCTCGAGCTATTAAACATTAGACCGGTTCCTGCAGAGCCGGATGATTTTAGATATGTTATAGAAAGTCAATATAGATATAGGCCAGATTTGTTAGCCTATGACTTATACGGCAATCCTAAATTATGGTGGGTATTTGTTCAACGCAATATGGATGCAATTAAAGATCCCATCTATGATTTTGAAACTGGGACTGTAATCTATATTCCTAAAAAATCTAATTTAGAAAAGTTTCTAGGAGTCTAATGTGATTAGAGATCTTGGAAAGTCTATAGCTAATCTTATAAAACCAGACGGTAGCGGTATACTAGCAAGTCCGGGTGCTGGTTCTATAACTAAAGGTTATGCTTCTGTAGTTACAGGACTAACTACCAGCAAAGCGACTGATGCTCTTAAAGGTGGTATATCGTCAATCCTTGCCGACGCAGGGTTGTTCAATCAGATCAATACCACACCTCAAAACATAGTTCCTAATCCTTTAGAAAATTTTGCTCACTATACTCCAATATGGACCTTTGCCTGTTTAGAGCCTAAACAATATAATAATCCAGCAAGTTACAGAGGAAACCCAGCAGCACTAAAACATATTGTTTTTGCCAGCGGAGGAAGATTTGACAGTCAACGAGTTAATACAGTTCACGGTGCTCCGGAATATTTTATCAATAATTTTGTTATGGAGACTGCGATATCTGGAACAGTTAAGACAGGTAATTCAAACGCTTTCAAATTTTCATTTGATATAGTAGAACCTCACAGCATGGGTCTATTATTACAGAGTATGCAGAATGCTGCGATTAAAGCAGGCTATAATAACTATCTAAATAATTGTCCTTTTGTTCTCCGTTTAGACTTTATGGGTTATGACGAAGATGGTCGAATAATGACTTCGATTAAGCCTAAATTTTGGACAGTGGCTCTAACCAAAGTAACATTCTCAGTAAACGAAAACGGCAGTGTTTATAAGGTAGACGCTGTGCCGATGAGCCATAAAGGTTTTTCAGATATCACTAACATTGTTTACACAGATGTAAAAATTGCCTGCTCTGAAACAGGACCAGATGCCGGCACAGTGAAAGATGTTTTAGTTTCAGGAGAAAAAAGTCTTTGTGCATATCTAAACGATCTTGAACAAAAATATCTTGACGAAAAACAGATCAAAATAAAAGATGTTTATGTTATTGAATTTCCGGAAAAATCAGATGAATTTTTAAACGCATCACCTATTCCTGGAACTGAAAGAAAAGCCACGCTTGATCCTAACGCCAAAGATAGGGTAACTGTTGCAGGTAAAAATGTAGCGGTGTCCTTAGATTTTGGATCTAACGATATAGGTGCAAGTGATTTTGGTTTTGATCAGAAGTCTGGCGGTAATTATCCGTTCGCTCGATACGGTGATAAAGTTGATCCTAAGACGGGTGTTGTGTCTAGAGATAGGATGCAGATCAATCCTAAAACTAGAGTTTTTCAATTCACACAAAAACAAAGTATAACGTCGATTATTAACCAAGTGATATTGAATTCTGTTTACGCTAAAAAAGCCATCGATCCAAAAAATTTAACTCCGGAAGGATTTATCAAGTGGTGGAGAATTGATGTCCAGGTTCAATTATTAGATCTAGATCCGTTGATCGGAGAATATGCACAGAAATTTATTTTCCGTGTTGTTCCTTACATGGTCCATCATACTATTTTTAGTCCTCCGACCGCAGCACCAATTGGTTACGATGAACTTAAAAAACAAATCTGTAAACAATACAATTATATCTATACAGGACAAAACGTAGATGTTTTAAAATTTGATATTCAAATTAACAATTTATTTTTTACAGGTAAAAATACCAGCTCTGAACAGAAGAGCGGCTCAGTATCTAATCAAGACCAAAAAGGTGTAGCCACTGATACTGTAAAAGGTGCAAAGACCACAGAAGGTGCGGCACCCACCGCGCAACAGGCTACTATGGGTCGAGCAAGAGTTAAAAAAGATCCAGCTACACTGAGCAATATTGCGGGCGGAAATTCAGATAAAGACACAGAACAAAAAGTAGCTGAAGCTTTTCATAAATCATTTATTACTGCAGGTAGTGGCGATTTAGTAAACGTTGATCTAGAAATTATGGGAGATCCTTACTGGCTAATTGACAGCGGCATATCAAATTATTTTGCTAGACAAAGTAATAAAAGTAAATTATTAACTGAGGACGGAACAATGAATTATGAAGGAGGAAATGTGTTTGTTTATTTGACATTTAGAACCCCTTCAGACCTAGATGAAGTTACTGGTTTATATCAATGGCCAAAAGACGGAGGAGAAAGTCCGTTTAGTGGAATTTATCGTGTAACAAAATGTGACAATACATTTACAGACGGTATCTTTAAACAAAAACTTAAATGTGTTAGACAACCTGGACAGAGTCAAGATTACGGCAAACAGAATCCTAATGCTATCGGTAATCTTGTTATCGACAAACTTAAATCTATGGCTACTACTGTTGCAGGCGAAGTTAAAGATAAAAGCACTCCGGCTCAAGAACCGATATACGGAGGCGAAGGCGAATAATGGCACAAGAAAAACGATCATCGTATTCGGCAAGAGAAGGCGCAAGTTTAGAAAATGGTCCTTATCTAGCTAGGATCGTGGGACATCTAGACCCTAGTCTTATGGGCAGTCTAGAAGTAACATTACTAAGAGAGCAGGGCAATACCGTAGGTGACGACAATCAAAGTTACGTGGTCCGATGTGCAATGCCGTTTTTCGGCTATACTGCTTTTGAGTTCATGGGGCAGAACGATGCTTCTAAAAAAACCATAGATGGATATAACGACACACAAAAGAGTTATGGTATGTGGTTTGTTCCGCCTGATATTGGTGTTAACGTTTTAGTATTTTTTGTTAACGGAGACCCTAGCCAAGGTTATTGGATGGGCTGTGTTCCTGGAAAGTTTATTAATAATATGGTGCCTGCAATAGCAGGGTCTACTGAAGTAGACATGGATTCGGATGATAAGAAAAAATACGGAACAAAACAACCGCTGCCTGTGGCAGAGATCAATAAAAAACTTAATACTAAGACCCAGACCATTGATCCAGACAAAATAAAAAAAGTTGTTCATCCTATAGCTGATAGATTTTTAGAACAAGGATTATTAGAAGACGACACTAGAGGCGTAGTAACAAGTTCTGCAAGACGAGAAGCGCCAAGTGCAGTATACGGTATTAGCACTCCTGGACCATTAGACAAAAGGCCCGGAGCAAAAAAATCTCTAATAGGTAAACAAGAAGACCTTACACAAACAACGGTTCCGGTTAGTCGATTAGGTGGAACACAATTTGTTATGGACGATGGCGATGAACGCTATCAAAGAAAAAAATCTGCTAAAGAAGGACCGGTAGAGTATGCAGATGTATTAGCCGGTGAAAAAGGTGATCCTACAATTCCCTATGGCGAATGTTTAAGATTACGCACAAGGACGGGTCATCAGATACTTTTACATAATTCTGAAGATTTGATTTATATCGGCAATGCTAGAGGAACTACGTGGATAGAATTAACTAGCAACGGCAAAATAGATATCTATGCCAAAGATAGTGTTAGTGTTCACACAGAAAATGATTTAAACATTCGAGCTGACAGAGATATTAATTTAGAAGCTGGTCGAAATATCAATATGAAAGCTATCGGTGGTCGCACAAGAATGGAAATGGCACTAAATTGGGAAGTGCTAGTCGGCCAAGATGGCAAAATCTCAGTAGGCGGTGTATACGAGCATGTAGCTGTTGGAGACACTAAAATCACAGTAGGTGCTAATTTTGATCTTCGTGTCGGTGCTGCTAGCAAATTTACAGCCAGTGGAACTACAGATATCAAGAGCGGCGGGAATATCACGCAGAGCGGAGCTAGAATTGACTTAAACAGTTTTCCAGCAGTTACCGCTGCTGCGGCCACGCCAATTGAACCTATACCAACACACGATAATATTGTTACTAGTTCAGCTGCCGGATGGGATAAGAAATATATTTCAGGAACAATTAACAGTATTATGAAAAGAATTCCTATGCACGAACCGTGGCCGCTTCATGAAAATCAAGCGCCGGATCAACAACGTCCAGCAAATACAGATAGGGAAGTGTAATCATGGCAAAACTTTATAATCAAAAAACTGTAGCAACAAATACTGCTTCAGCCGGCACACTAGGAAATACTAGTTTTGCCTATAAGGGATTTAATTCGTTAGAAAGTAAAAAAAATTATAAACTGTTTGATGTTGATTTAGTCAAGCAAGATTTAATCAATCATTTTTATATTCGCAAAGGCGAAAAATTAGAAAATCCAGACTTTGGAACAGTGATCTGGGATATTCTGTTTGAACCGTTTACAGAAGAAGTTAAAAATATCATTAGTAAAGATGTAGAAGCGATTATAAACTATGATCCTAGAATCGCAGTCAACGAAATACAGATCGACAGCACTGATCAGGGTATAAGAATACAAGCAGACATTACCTATATTCCGTTCAACATCAACGAAAGGATGACTTTTAACTTTGACAGAGACAATGCTATTATTAACTGACCAGTTTATTTTGTTTGGTAAATATTAGATAGGACCGAAAAATGACAACAACAGCTAG
>Ga0255155_1000395_pt1 | contig 11924 bp, 8 predicted proteins | sample Atl_Atl_RepC_8h_FD_186025 | JGI IMG/M metagenome (GOLD analysis project Ga0255155, IMG submission 186025) | Freshwater microbial communities from Altamaha River, Georgia, United States - Atl_Atl_RepC_8h | ecosystem: Environmental > Aquatic > Freshwater > River | place: USA: Georgia | collected...
CGACCAGCGCGGCGTGAAAAGCCTCATGATTCGGCTCGGCGGCCAGATTGTGGAAGAAGTCGCGCTTTCAGGTCCGGGCCTGCACGAGCGCCAATTCGAGAAGTGCGGGGACTACACAGCATGCGTCATCCACACCGATGGCAAAACCAGTCAGAACTGCGAGTTCGCCGTATGCGACCTCGATCTCCGCCTGCCCGGTACCAACCTCGCCCTCGACAAAGAATGGAGTGTCGGGTTCAGTTCCGAGAACATGGATATCATCGCTGTCCATCTCTGGAACTCCGACGACAGCTACGGCCGCCATTCAATTTTCCTCACTCCGGAACAGCGAAAGTCCGGCACCCTAACTATTCCCGCCAGCTTGGTGAAAAAAACAGGCAAGTTGCAAGTTTGGCTCATTGGCGAGCACAAACTTGGCCGCCTCAAAGTTCGCAAAGACATTCCGTTGCTGAATTAAGTACGAAGTCATGGATTGTCTCTGAGTCGAAGAATGGAGATCAAAGGTCCAGATGGAGTTCTTAAAGAAATGATCCCGAAAATTCCTCTCTTACTCCTTACCGCCTTGCTGCTCGCCCCTTCAGGTTTCCTACACGCTGCTGAATTCAAGTTAGGTACTGTTTTTTCTGATCACATGGTTTTTCAACGCGAAAAGCCTGTAGCCGTTTGGGGTTGGTCCGATCCTTGGGAGTCTGTGACCGTCTCCTTTGCCGGGCAATCGAAGTCAGCCAGAGCAGGTTCGGACGGAAAGTGGTCTCTGAAATTAGCAGCCCTTACGGCTTCCGTAGAACCGCGAAAGCTAATCGCCATTGGCAAGGAAGGCCGGAAGGTTGAGATAAATGACGTCCTCGTCGGCGAAGTCTGGCTTGGCTCCGGTCAATCAAATATGGCCATGGCAGTAGGTTCGGCGAATAACTTTGAAGCAGAAAAGACTGCCGCGAACCTTCCTCTCATCCGTTACTATATCGAAGCGTCAAGTCCTTCTGACAAGCCTCAAGTTGAAGGTAAGGGCAAATGGGAGATATGTTCCCCGGAAACCGTTCGCCGCTTCTCCGCAACGCTTTATTTTTTTGGTCGTGAGATACACCGTGAAGTTGGTGTTCCGGTCGGGCTGATTAACGCCTCGGCTGGTGCCACGCACATAGAATCTTGGCTATCCGCGGAGGTGCAGTTTTCGGACCCTGATACCAAGGCTGAATATGAAGCTCAGTTAAAAAGCTGGGTCGGCTTTGATGAGGCAAAGTTCAGGGCTGACCATGTGAAGAAGCTCGCAGCATGGAAGCTTGCGGTCGAGCAAGGAAAAGCCTGTGAAAAAGACAAGCCCAGCGATCCAGATCGTTTGATCGCTCACATCAAGGGTAAGGGAGGTCCCGCCGGGCTTTACAATGGTAAAATATTCAACCTTGCCCCATATACCCTGCGGGGCATCATTTGGTACCAAGGCGAGAGCAACACTGGCCTTCCCCGCCCGAACCAAAAATATCTTTACCACAAGCAACTCACTCAACTCGTTACCAGTTGGCGCAAACTCTGGGATGAAGAGCTGCCCTTTGCCTGGGTACAACTCCCTAACTTCACCGCGCCCGGAGAAGGCTGGCCCCGCATCCGCGAAGCGATGCTGCAGGCCCTGGAACTTCCGAAGACCGGTATGGCAATCACCATTGATATCGGCGATCCAAAAGACATCCATCCCAAGAACAAACAAGAGGTTGGCAAGCGACTCTCCTACTGGGCGCTAGGTACTGTATATGGTAAAAAGGTGCCCGCCATCAGTGGCCCACTGCCGGATGGATATAACATCCAAGGCAACGCTATCACGGTTTACTTCAAACATACCAACGGCGGACTTAAATCTAGGAACGGCGGTTCCCTGACCAGTTTTCAAATCGCCGGTGCGGATCACCAATGGAAGCCCGCTGAAGCAAAGATCATCGACGATAAAGTCGTCGTAACCAGTCCAGCGGTCCCACAACCCTTTGCGGTTCGCTAAGCTTGGAAAGACTTGCCCGACCCCAGCCTTACTAATGGTGCAGGATTGCCAGCCTCGCCTTTTAGAACGGATAACTGGCCTGTAGAACCGGTGAAGTAATGAAAATAACTTACAATTTCATGAAACCGATTTTACGCATTACTCTGATTCACTCTCCGTTTGCCATTCTGCCCTTTACAAACAAACAAGTCCCACCTAATCCGATCGATCCTAATGGAAAAATCTGGGTGTTTTAGCGTTAGACAGCAAAGATTCGTTTGGTGTAAGCCCTCTTCAAAAATATTTGCAGAGTCTAAAGCCTCATGTTTTTGCACCCAATCTTTTGAATATCGAATCTATTGACTTAAGGCATATGGATGAACTTTTAATCAAAAGTTTGAAATCCTCTTTCCCAAATTTCTTATTTTATACAGTAAAGGTATTTGTCTGAGCGAATCAGCAGCTTGTTGTTCAACGGCACGGGGCATCCATTGAAGACACTTCTATCGGAAAGATCATTGGAGGAAATTTGCTCAAATTTTGGCTGGGCTCGCACCACAATAGTTTTTCCATTTCGAGTGAGATAATAAAGATTACCGTTTGCCAGCAAGCCAGAAGAATAAAACTGACCTGCCCCGGAAAGTCGCTCCTCGTAAACAATCTCCCCAGTGGCCGCTTTAGCGCAATAGGCGATTCCCTGTTGTTCATGGGTCCAGTATAAATGACCATTGAAAATCACCGGGGAGGAGACATTTGAGCCTTTATTGCTGGTCCATAACCGATGTGTACTTGTTACATCTCCGGTTCCACCTGTTTTAACCGCAAGCCCTGCAATTCCCGATCTTCCGCCCAAGCAATACACAATATCATTCTCATGGACCAAACTTGGAACCATGTACCATGTGATATCTGTTTTGCAGTTCCACAATTCTTTGCCACTGTCAGGATCAAAGGCTAGAACTTTTCCCTGAATGGCAACCACCAACTCATCCCGACCTGATTTTGATTGTACAACGATGGGCGTGTTCCAAGATTCTTTGATACCTTTGGCTGCCCATTTCTGTTTCCCGGTTTTTCGATCCAAGGCAATTAAGGAATCACTTTCCACACTGGCATTGATAATGACAAAGTCTTTGTAAAGTACAGGAGATGATGCACTGCCCCATCCATGGGTACGTGAACCTACATCCGCCTCCCATATTTCCTTGCCAGAATGATTAATCGCCTTTACACCGGATTTACCAAGAAAAATATAAACCGCATCTTTGTCCGCGGCTGGAGTACTAGCCGCAAAACCATGGTCTCTGATCTTTTCCTGTTCTGGAAGTTTTGCGGGAAAATCCATTTTCCAGATTGTGTTTCCATTTTCAGGGTTTATGGCAAGAAGGTGGCGCTTAAGGTTCTCTTGGGAACCAGTACTTTCCCCTGGAACGAAAAATCCTGTGTAACAAGTGATATAAATGCGATCATTCCAGACAATAGGGCTGGAAGCTCCCGGGCCCGGTAGCGGCGTTTTCCATGCAATATTTTCGGTTTCCCCCCACTTAATTGGGGGATTTGCCTTGGAATCAATACCCTGCCCACCCGGACCCCGGAAATTCGACCAAGGAATTTGACCTGGTGTGTAGGAAGTTAAGGTTAAAACGAATGTTAGAATGAGTGCATATCTAAATGAAATCATAAAGGCAAACTCCTGTGATAGGTTTATTCCATATTATTTCATCCAAGCAAAAATTCCCAAAAAATTAGCGACCAAAAACCATCACTTCCAATCGTAATTAATTTTAGAGGACAGTATCCTTAGCGCCTTGGCACGTTTTCAGATTCAAATGGACATTTTAAATATTTTGGTTCCGCAACAAACAAGTACTGATGATACTTCCATGGTTGATATGGTTTCAAATAGCTCGTAAAGTAATTAACTTCCGAGGTTTGATTTAAGTGAAAACTGCAGGGACAACAGAGCATGATTCATCAGCAACTTACCGCGGCCATTTTTGCCCTCGCATTGCTTTCTTTGGGCTCTGCAGCAATTGCTCTTTTTCGCAGACCGAGCGAGGCTCAGCGCGGCTTTTGGTTGATGGTTGCGCTTTGGGGACTGCTCGATGGCATCATCGTGTGGCCTTCGCTGCTTAGCGCCCCGATCGCTATCGAGGAACTACACCGAATCCTGAGTATCAATCTGGCCCTTCAGGTAGTGTACTTGCCCACAGGAGTGATTCTTGCGACCCGCTCCCAACAACTGGTAAGGGGCTTTGGTTGGGGTATCATCGCATCGGCCATTCCGCTGGCCATTATTGACGGGATCTTCTTCCTGCGAACCTAAGGGGATTTAAAGGAAATAATAATCTTGCTAAAAGATTTCAGGGGAGCATAAAAACAGAGTTAATAATATCCATTTGATCATAAAGCATCCTATGGAAAGAAGATTTTGTACTATTTTACAACCGATACTAAGTCAATGATTTTAAAAAGCCCGGTGTTAATTTATGGGACAATCAACTAACCCTTCGGGTCGGCATAACTCCGAAATGTTCAACTTACCATTTATCTCTTCTAACAAAATCCTTAACTTTAAATCGGCACTTCTTTTCTACCAATGTTCCGAGCTTCCTTTGGACTGCTAAAGGTCAAATTGATTGCTTACGAAGGTTCGCTCTTCGGCAAATGTTTGCAAAATCAAGCTAATATTTCTTTAACCACCTCACCTGCAACATCGGTAATTCGATAATCGCGGCCGTTGAACCGATAAGTAAGCCTGGTGTGATCAAGGCCCATCAGATGCAGCAATGTGGCGTGCAAATCATTTACGTGAACCTTGTTTTGAACTGCTTTGTAACCAAATTCATCCGTGGCGCCGTAATGAAACCCACCTTTTACACCAGCGCCTGCAAGCCATATCGTAAAACCATTAGGATTATGATCGCGCCCTTTGGAACCCTGAGAATCAGAGGTGCGACCAAACTCGCCACCCCAGATCACCAGTGTTGAATCAAGCAGGCCCCTTGCTGCCAAATCTGTCAACAATGCCGCTGCCGGTTGATCGGTATGTAATCCGCACGATCGATGATTGGTTTGCACATCGCTATGGCAGTCCCATGGAACATCATTAACACTACCATCGCCACCAACCCCCTTGCCCGCAAAGATTTGCACGAAGCGAACCCCTCGCTCGACCATTCGCCTTGCAACCAGGCATTGCCTTGCAAATGTGGCGCACTCCGGCTTATCAAGGCCGTAAAGCCTCTGGGTGGTCTGGGTTTCCCGGGCGATATCAAGGGCCTCTGGCGCGGCCATTTGCATACGATACGCCAACTCATAAGAGTTGATGCGTGCAGTCAAGTCAACTTGAGTGGGGCGGGTGGCGGCATGTTCCTTGTTGAGCTTTCGCATTAGTTCCAATTGCGCAATCTGCTGTGCATCCGTATGCTTCTGGTCGCGAAAAAGATTATCGATGGATTCCTTTCGCCGGGCATCTAGCGCAAGCGCCTGGTAGGATTTCGGCAAAAAGCCCGCCGACCATATTTGATCATCCCCCCGGGGCCTTGTGTCATGCAGCACCACGAATGAGGGTAGGTCCTGGTTCATCGAACCAAGCCCATAATTCAACCATGCTCCCATGGAAGGCAAACCTGGACGATTCGTGCCACACATGAGTTCTATCGATGCAGGAGCATGATTGTTTTGCTTTAAATACATCGAGTGCAAAAAACACATCTTGTCAACATGTTGAGAAAGCTGGGGAAAAATATCCGATACCCAGGAGCCTGACTGCCCATGTTGTTTCCATTCAAAAGGGGACTTTAAACACTTGCCACTGGTGCTGAAGAAACCCGTTTTGGAATCTGCACCTGCAAGCTGCTGGCCATCGCGCTTCTGCAACTCAGGCTTGTAATCCCAGGTATCTACCTGGGATGGGGCACCCGTCATGAACAACCAGATGATTGATTTTACCTTTGCGGGAAAATGGGGCTGCTTCAGCGCAAGGGGATCATTTAAAATCGATGCGGCTTTTGACTCTTCCTGCAACATGCTGGCAAGAGCCAAGGATCCAAATCCAAGGCCTGCCTGCTGCAAAAACCTGCGACGCAAGGGAAAACTCATATTGTCAAAAGGCAATTCAAACATCATCCACTCCCATCATATTTCATGCCGGTCTTTAATCGATGTATACAAATTCATTGAGACAAAGCAGCGTATGACAAAACTCGACTAGGGCTTTCTCCTGATTAACGGAATTTGCACCACCTATAATTTTTTGCTGTCCCTCCATGAACTTTTGCATCTCCTCAAGTTCGTGATCGCTAGGTAACCGCGCAAATGCAATACGATAAGCCGCCTTGACTGATTCTTTCACAGGGATTCCGGATGTTGGGACGATCCGCTTCGCCAACTTTTCCGCCTGCTGGCGAACCAACGGGGAATTAAGCATCACCAACGCCTGCGTGGGAACCGTGGTGCTGACCCGTTCGCCTATGCTCTGCGTTGGCTCAGGCGCATCAAAAGTGGTCATTAGCGGGATTAGCTCACTGCGTTTGACACGAAGGTAAACACTGCGGCGTACCGAGTTATCCGTGACACTGGGACCATACATGGTCTTCGTGTCGAGATTCCCGCCCACAGCAAGCAATGCATCCCGAATGATTTCGGCATCAAGACGGCGCGACTGATAGTGCCATAAATAACGGTTTTCCGGGTCAATCTTGACATTGTCAGCATTGGGTTCATGGGATTGCTGATAAGTGGCACTTAACATGATTTGCTTGTGCAGAGGTTTGAGCTTCCAGCCATTTTTTGTCAGTTCCATCGCAAGCCATTCAAGTAGCTCAGGATGACTTGGACGCTCTCCCTGAAATCCAAAATCATTGGTAGTTCGGACAATTCCGTTACCAAAATGATGCTGCCACATTCGATTGACCATGACTCTGGCCAGCAGGGAACCGGCACCATGCTCAAGGTTGGTGATCCAATCTGCCAATGAAATCCGGGGGTCACCACTTACACCACCCGTAGGCAATTCACCACGGGTAAGAACCTGCAGGAAACCCGGAGTGGCTTTTTCACCCTTGTTGTCAACCTCTCCCCGACGAAGGTAGAAAACATCCTGCCCACCATCAATCGTTGTGTAAACTTCCGTTAGTGGCGGACGGGGAACGGCCTGGTCATGACTTCGCAAAGCTTGGAAAACTTTATTGGTCGCATCATCAAACGGGGCATACCACCTCGCCAGACTTTCACGCATTGATTCCGGAACCCTGTTGTTGTTTGCTGCCAGTATGCCGCGAAGTTCGTTAACATTCTGGGGCACAAAATCCCCAGCCCAAGTGGTCGGATTTGGCTCAGTGCTCATCGCAAACCGTAACCTACCGATCCCAAGTTCACGAAATTGCAAGGTAACCTGCAGTTCCGTTCCTCCAGCGAACCCTGCAAGTGGCTTTTCCAACTCAAAGATGGCGGCGTTATCTTTCTTTGCTGTCGTTTTTACAACCCAGGCGGTATTCGGTTTACCATCCACCGCATTAGCCAGGGGTTGATCTTTGTCTTCAAATGCCGCGAAGGCCGGCTTGAGCTTTAATTCCTGTATCGGCTCCTTGGAATTGGGATCAAGCGACCTGGCATTGATTTTCAAATCGGAAAGCTGAAATCCACCATCCGCATTCACCCCTGGTCCACGCTGTGGAAGAGCTTTATCCGTAAAGCAATCTAATCGAAATGAATTAAGGTTTTTCTGATAAGTATGAAACGTGATTTGATACTCTTCATTTGCAGCAACTGCTTTCATCGCCCCACGGCCACGCCTCTTCATGGTTCCGGGATTAATTGTACCATCATGGGCTACAATACCCCCGGGCAGCCATTTCAAATACGAACGCTCGGCATCCATGGTCAAAGGTTCGAGAATCTGCCAGCGTGTTGCCTCGGGTTGTTTCGGTAGTTCTGATTTCTGCCAGGCCTCAAATCGTTTGGGCAATTCGTCATTGGTAAACTTACGCAATGCAATGGCTAATGGCTCTCGATCCTTCTGGTGTTTTTCCAGCTTGGCTTTAGTCGTTGCAGGATCGGGATCAAGTACCCGGGTGCCATGAACGGTTTTTGCCAGCCCAGCAGCGAGTGCGTAATAGTCTTTGTGAGGGAAGGGATCGTACTTATGCTCGTGGCAACGAACGCAACCCAGCGTAAGCCCAAGCATTGAACCACCAACGGTCATAAGCATGTCATCAATTTGGTCGTAGCGGATTCGCTCGACAGTTTTTGCAGTAATCTGCCCGGGATACGGCCCGGCAACGAGAAAACCAGCCGCACTTGCTGCCTGGAAATCATTGGGAAGCAATTTATCGCCCGCAAGTTGCAGTTTTACAAATTGGTTGTAAGGCATATCCTCGTTTAGCGCACGAATTACCCAATCCCGGTAATGATACGCCGAAGGCCTGAAACCATCGAACTCATAACCACCACTCTCCGCATACCTGGCGACATCCAGCCAATGCCTGGCCCATTTTTCACCATAGCGTGGGCTAGCTAAAAGCTCATCCACCACCTTTTCAAACGCAGCTTTGGAATTATCTTTTAAAAACGATTCGATCTGCTCAGGCGTTGGAGGCAATCCAATCAAGTCGTAATATGCCCTGCGCAACAACTTTTCCTTCCTTGCTGGAGGGCTCATTTGCAGTTTTTTTTCCGCTCCAGCATGTTGAATGAAACGATCAATGGCATTGACCGCCGGCCCCACAGGAGGAACAGTTTCCTTCAATGGTTGAAATGACCACCACTGTTTGCCCTCGCCAAGGTTTATCTCACGCTTAGGCTTGGCAACCAACTCTCCCTGACGGGGATCAGGGGCACCCATGTCAATCCATTTGGCAAAATCTGCTATCACGTTTTCAGGCAGCTTTCCAGCAGGTGGCATTTCCAAGCCATCATACTTCAGTGCCTTCATGAGCAAACTCTTCGCTGACTGCCCTTTAACAAGAGTTGGTCCCGTCTCTCCACCAGTCAGCATGCCTTTGGCAGTATCAAGAAATAAATCGGCCTTCAGCTTCTTGTTGGTTTGCGCATCTTTTGAATGACACGAATAACAATGCTGGTTGAGCACCGGGCGAATTTTTTGCTCGAAGAATTTCAAACCATCATCATTCGTTTCCTGGGCATAGGAATGCACCATGGGAAGACAAAAAACCAAGGTGGATAACAAATATCGAAGCATACAAAAATACCTCATCGAAAATGCTTTTTTTTAATTTTCAGGGAATGCAAGCCTGGGAGATCGCAAACTCCAACCCTTATATCTATCCATGAATTATTTTGCGGGGTCGTAAATAAAGGCGTTGTCATCAGCAGGTTTTACCCACACATTCCTAAATTTCACGGGGTTGTTATGATCCTGGAGAAATACCGGACCTGTCATGGTTTTTTTCTGTAGATCCCGGATCTTTTCAAGATAAGGTGTTGTCCCGAATCGAAATGGATGAAATGTCGACCTAGGCTCGGCAAACGTCGTACCATCCTGCACTTTCAACCCGTTGTACCAAACCGTGACCGTTCCATTTTCAATAATCGCACCAGAATCATTTCGACGCGGTGCCCGATATCGGATATCAAATACCTGCCATTCACCAGGTTTTCGACACGCATTAACAAGGGGTTTTGAAAATCCATACAAAGCCCCAGCATCTTCCTGGGTAATCTTTTCCCGATCCTTGCCAAACGAATTCAGAATCTGAACCTCGTAATTCCCATGAATGTAGACCCCGCTGTTGGCAGTGCCCTTCTCAGGCAACAAGAATTCAACATGGATATCGGCATCACGGAAGTGAAGCTTGGAAACGATATGATTTTGGTTCCCCTTGGGCGTGGAAATAAGCATCCCATCTTCTACAGGCCAGTTAACCTTCTCACCCGACATGCTAAGGAACAAATGATTACCTTTTTCATCCAGCAGCAGGGTGGCACCTTTCGGAGCCGGGACGGGAAGCTTGCTTTGATCGGGCTTAAAATCCGAATCAGCACCCAGAACAGCCAAAATTAGAAGAGCAGGAATCATTGGTTTGCCTCAAATGGAAGGAATTTTCCCAACTATACCAAATCAGGACCAAAATCCCCAATTTGAAATAACCTTTTACGAAGGAGTATATCCTTTAAAAACATCAAAACCGGTTCAAATATGATGGATTTGGCAGTATTAAGACTTCTCTTTGCGAGGAACCAGGGGTAGAAAATGTTTTGGTATTTAGCCTAGGCCTCCGGGGAGCCTCATTTGCCTTGGTATTAATTTTTGCCATCGAGGCGCACGACGCGCACAACGCCCTGGCTGGTGGCATGTCGGCTGATCTTGGGCGAGCGGAGTGATTTTGCGGGCTTGAGGCTGTACGGAGCAGTCATGGGAGTTTTTCAGTAGTACTACTGAAAAATGTCCATTTATTAGACTGCGCACCCCGCGCGGGGTGGTAAGCTAAACCGCTTCAGCACAAAGACTTTTGTCAAAAGCCGCCTTCGGGACTCGAACCCGAGACCTACGCTTTACGAAATGGTTAAAAATTTATTTGAAGAGACGCATTTGGATGCGATTCAGATGAGTTTATTTGCTCCTTGTCTGCAATATTTTGGCAATTGTTGGATGCTATAGAAACCAGCAAATCCAAAGTAGAGAATTGATCGAATCCAGATGACCTTTTCCATTGCCGTTAATCGCATTCTGAAGCCATTTTAAAGGGTTTAATAGGGCAAGCCCAGACATTGCCCACTAATCCCAAATAATGGCTGTTAAATGCAATAAGGAAGAGTCTTAAACGCAAATCCTCATTGTGTTTAGAATCGCCTGATGGTAATTAAACCTGATGGTAATTAAAAATGGATTTTAGCTGATTCGTTGGGCGTGGTCAGTTTTTAGACCAGAATTTTAAAGAGCCACCTTCGGGGTTCGAACCCGAGACCTACGCTTTACGAAAGCGTCGCTCTACCAACTGAGCTAAGGCGGCTGGTCTTTCCAACTCAGCTAGATTACCAATTTAGAGCCAAGGTTGGCAACCCATTTCACAGCACTTTTGTCCCACCAAACTCAGATTTGGTTTTTTCCTAAGCCTATTCTGGTAATTACCCTAGGACAATTTTGGTTTGGACTAATTCGAATCAGGCAGTTGTTCATGAGGCATTCAGGCATTCGGTTCACAGTAGGACCCTATGACAATGACATGCTTTACAATCAGGTGCCAGTGATGGAGGCATTTGCTCAGGTCGAGAAATCATTGCGAAATATAGAATCAGCAAAAAAGGAAAATACCCTGCCCCATTTGGATTACCAGATTTAGCTGGTGCGAATTGATAAAAATTGTTTTAGTTGAATCTTTTTACGATTTAAATGACAATGTAACTACAAGATAAAACAGAAAGAGCAAAAATGATAAAATATTTTTGTTTGATGGTTTTGGTTATGACATTTTCCGTAGTATGCCCTAATTTAGGCAATGCTCAAAATAATCCCAACGCTCAAATAACAAGAATTTCGTTTGAAATAAATCCGAATGGGTTCTTGAATTTAACGTTAAAGCAAATGAAAAGTGATTCTTTTGGAATTCCCAATGATTTTGTAGAAATTAAAAAGCCAAACACTAATTCAATATACAAGATCAACAAATCTTCCGGCTTGGCAATTACCGAATATGATTTTTCTAAAAAGGCTAGTATCGCAGATTTTTCAAATCAAGAAGCTCTGGAAATTAAAAATAATCTCCTTTATCTTGATCCCAAAAAAACAAAGGAAAACAAAATAATATTTGAACTGGATTCAACAAAAATTAAGGGACCACCACTTAAATACCCAATATATTTTGACTTGGATATTGTTTCCCAAGGTCAACTTAATCTGAAGGCTCCTGATCAAAATAAGAGAACTATTGCATTCAATTTTTCAGTCAATGGATCTGAAGGGGCATCCCATATTTCTGTTGCCATTCAAGCAATT
>Ga0255155_1000401_pt1 | contig 11802 bp, 9 predicted proteins | sample Atl_Atl_RepC_8h_FD_186025 | JGI IMG/M metagenome (GOLD analysis project Ga0255155, IMG submission 186025) | Freshwater microbial communities from Altamaha River, Georgia, United States - Atl_Atl_RepC_8h | ecosystem: Environmental > Aquatic > Freshwater > River | place: USA: Georgia | collected...
AAGGGCTTTTCAAATGGAAAGTCAGGGATAGGTTGCAAAGCTTGAGACATAAGATCAAAATCAAGCATCAATTGGATGATGAGGTGCGAAATGCCATTGAAGATTCCAAAAAGTGCTGGTGGTTGGCGTGCGATTTTCTACAGCCTGCGTATGGCAAACAAAGTGGGCTGGTGGCAGCTTTGGAAAGCCATGACCACCAAAAACGCCTGCAAGACTTGCGCCCTAGGCATGGGTGGCCAGGCCGGTGGAATGGTGAATGAATCCGGGAATTGGCCGGAGGTATGTAAAAAATCCTTCCAAGCCATGGTTGCCGATATGCAGAAAGGGATCACGCCGGAATTCTTTTCCACATACTCCATTGCCCAGTTGAAAACTCTTAGCCCCAGGGAACTGGAATGGTGCGGTCGGCTGGTTGCGCCCATCTACGCGGGCCCTAACGATACGCATTACAAGGTGGTGGATTGGGAATTTGCGCTGGAGCGCATTGTGCGGCAGATGAAAGATATCCAGCCCAACCAGCATTTCTTTTATGCTTCTGGAAGATCCTCGAATGAGGCAGGGTTCCTATTTCAACTTCTTGCACGGCTTTATGGTACTAATTATGTCAACAATTGTTCCTACTATTGTCATCAGGCAAGTGGGGCTGGTTTGACTCAATCGCTTGGTAGCGGTACCGCAACCATCGACTTGGAAGACTTGGACCAATGCGATCTCTTCTTTCTCATTGGTGGTAACCCCGCATCCAATCACCCGCGATTAATGCGAACGCTCATGCAGATTCGCAGGCGTGGGGGTACGGTGATCGTGATCAACCCGGTTCGTGAAGTGGGGTTGGTAAACTTTAGCGTGCCAAGTGACATTCGAAGCCTGTTTTTTGGCACCAAGATCGCCAGCCAGTATGTGCAACCTCACATTGGTGGAGACCTGGCCCTGCTTTATGGCATCAGCAAGTGGATTTTGCAAAACAATCACCAAGACACTCTTTTCATCAATCAGGCCACCGAGGGCTTTGACGATTTTTGCCAGATGCTGGATGCGATTTCTTGGGATGAAATTGTGAGGCTTTCAGGAGTTACTCTTCAGGAAATCGAAAAAATTGGCACTACCTATGCCAATGCAAAAAAAGTTGCCTTCGGTTGGACAATGGGGATTACCCACCACTTGAATGGAACCAGCAATGTGCGGGCAATCGTCAATCTGGCATTGCTACGGGGCATGGTGGGCAGACCGGGCTGCGGAATGTTGCCAATCCGGGGGCATTCCAATGTGCAGGGTGTTGGCTCGATGGGAGTGGTGCCTAACTTGAAGGAAAATTTCCTGAACAACCTGGAGGCTGTGCTGGGGGTTCAACTCCCCAAAACACCGGGGATGGATACCATGGCTTGCATGGAAGCCGCCAAGGATGGATCCATGAAGGCGGCGCTTTGCCTGGGTGGAAATCTTCTGGGCAGCAACCCGGATACCCAATTTGCTTCCGAGGCATTGGGCAGCCTTAACTTGGTAACCTACATGAATACCACCCTGAATACCGGCCATGCCTGGGGGCTCGGTAAAGAAACCTTGGTGTTGCCGGTTCTGGCCCGGGATGAGGAGCCCCAAATTACCACGCAGGAATCGATGTTCAATTTTGTGCGTGTGAGCGATGGCGGGCCATCCAGATTTGCGGGGCCCAAAAGTGAAGTGGAAGTACTTGCGACTTTGGGCAGCAGAGTTCTTGGGGACAACGGGCCCGTGGATTGGCGCAGTCTTCGAATGCACACAACGATTCGCGAAATGGTTGCCCGGATTGTGCCCGGTTACGAGAACATGGCGGTTGTGAATCAGAAGAAGAAAGAGTTTTCCGTTCAGGGCAGAATCTTTCATGATCCGGTATTCCCAACGCCAACAGGCAGGGCCCATTTTTCCAAAGACTGGGTGGAACCTCAGGAAGAATTACCGGTAGGCCAGCTAAGGTTGATGACCGTACGCAGCGAGGGGCAGTTTAATACCGTGGTGTATGAGGAACAGGATATTTACCGGGGCCAGGAGCGCCGGGATGTGATTTTGATGAACCCCTCCGATATAAGCCAGTTGGGCCTCAAGGAAGATGAGGAAGTTACGGTCGCAAGCGAAATAGCGCAGATGGGGCCAGTGCGGGTGCGATCTTTCGACGTGCGCGCTGGTAATGCCCTGATGTATTTTCCAGAGGCAAATATTCTTGTGGGGCGCAAAATTGATCCTGCTTCGAGAACCCCTTCTTTCAAAAATGTGCGTGTGAAAGTTTCAAGGTTCGCCACAAAGGAGGGCACCCTGCCCTTGCCAATAGCTTGATTCTTTAGCTGGCGTGGGGCCGTAAATCATCACCCGCTATCAAAACCCCGAAGGTGCTTTCCTGGTGGTGGTAGGCAAGTTCAACGGATTTAAAGCCTGCCTGCCTCGCCATGGTTACATAAGTTTGTGCCTCTTCGGGAAAATCCGCCTTCTGCATGTGAGCATGTGCGGTCTCGCAGGATTTCTGGCATTTGCCCTGCGAGCGTCTTTCCATGTAGGGGTAGCATTGAGCAAGCCATTCGCTTCTTCCCTGCCCATTCAGGCGAATGATATCGATGACCGCCAGAAATCCGCCTGGGTTTAAGCGCTTTCTAGCAAGTTCAAAAAAATGCTGTTTCTCTTGGGTTTCAAGGTGGTGAAGGGAAAAGCTGATCAGGATTAAATCATATGTATCTTCCGACTTTTGCAGTTGTTCGACAAAATCCTGTTGCACCAAAACAAAAGGGGTCTTGGTTGCTTTCAGGTTTTTTTCTGCGAGGGTTAGTACCGCCTTGGCAATATCCACACCGACATATTTGGTTGCGGGGATTTGTTGAAGCAGCTTACTGGAGGGGTCGGAATCACCACAGGCAAGATCCAGCATGAAATAATCTTTGGGAAGATAAGTGACGATCTTTTGTTTTAGAACCTCAAACAAATCTTTGTGGTGCATCAAGTCATGCTCAATGAAGTCGCGATAGACTTTCCATTGTTCATCAAAAAATAGTCCAACTGTTTCGGCAGATTTCGCAGACGCCATGATGATTCTCCATGAAGAAGATATTCTATGGTTTTGGTAGCTACAAATTGGTGCTGGCGGAGATTCCTGCTTAGCGGGGAAAAAGCAACGCACTCATAAAGCTTGCATTTATGAGAGGCTCATATTTTTATCATATTTAAAAAACAAGTGAAATTAATGTTGTGTAAAGAAATCGGCTTGTTTAGATTCCTTGAAGATGCTTGTTGTGCAGGCTAGGAATGCCACACTCCCCAGGTTTGGCCCGGCAGGCAAAATACTCATCTGGTGTGACATTAGCCGTTCTGTGCGGCGGAATTTTTTATTTTTAAGGGAGGTTCACATGTTTTCTCGCTTTTTGAAGCAGAAAAAATCAGGTTTCACCCTGATTGAATTGCTGGTGGTGATTGCGATCATCGCCATTTTGATTGGTTTATTGTTGCCAGCGGTGCAGAAGGTGCGTGAGGCAGCTGCAAGATCCACTTGTACTAACCAACTCAAGCAGTTGGGCCTGGCAGTTGGAAATTTCGACAGCACCTACATGAAGTTTCCTGGCTTGAGCACCCAGTATATGGCGGCCCCACCTGCTGGTGCTACCAACAACGATACAAATAAGTCCAGTTTGTTCTACCAATTGCTGCCTTATATCGAGCAGGAAGCATTGCAGAAGCAAATTAGCGGTAACATTCCAGCAGCCAATGCTGGTCAGACTTGGATGGCGACTTCTGGTGGTACCTTGTTTCGTTCCTCCAGCGTGAAGATTTTTGGTTGCCCTTCCGATACAACCATTTCCAATGGTCAGGTAACTGTAACCATTGGTGGTATAGCTGGCCCATGGGGTGCGACAAGCTATGTTCCAAATTCGGAAGTGTTTGGAAACCGAGAAGAGACCATTGGTGGTGCTGCCGTAGCAGCAGGTAACAACAAACTGGTATCCACCTATAGCATGGGTGGTTTGTCCAACCGTGATGGTACTTCCAATACCGTAGCCTTTGTTGAACAAATGGCAGCTTGCGGATCCGCAGGCGTGGCAGGTGCCAACGCTTGGATTCTTCCTGTACATGGACGAGCCAATAGCGTTGGTTCTATAGCAGCGCCTTCACCTTTTAATGCTGCTTATCCTACTGTGCAGGTTGGTGGTGCTATACCTGTGACCCCTGGCACAATTCCAACTGCTGGAACATCACTTACAGTTCCAGCAGTAACCCCTGCGCAAACTAGAATGGCATTAGTTGGTAATGCTGCTGCACCAAATAATGGTGCACCTGCTGCAGGTACCGCTCGTTTTTGGCATCCATTCCCGAACCTTACCCAAGCTCAATGTGGAACTGGTGCAACTGCAGCAACTTCTACTCGTTTGGCGGGTTCCGGTGGTTTGATCAACCCATTGCACACAGGAAGCACTCCTGTAGCCATGGGCGATGGTTCCGTGAAGAGTATCTCCTCCGGCATCAGTATTACCACTTGGGCATGGTTGGTTCGTCCTGATGATGGCCAGGTTATTGGTTCCGACTTCTAAGCAAAAGAAGCTTAATAGTAACAAAATTCTGAAGCCTTCTCGGTTATACCGGGAGGGCTTTAAGTGCTTTTAAATGGATTCTTTATCAAAACTTAAAAAATATTTGCATTTATCTAGCTTTTCTGTTAATCAAAACTTAATGAGAACTCATGAATATGTATTCATTTTGGTCTCATGAACTGATGGAAATCCCGTCTTGGACAACATCTGTTCTTTTAATTTCATTTTTTTGAAAGGGAGGCTCTCATGTTTTCTCGCTTTTTGAAGCAGAAAAAATCAGGTTTCACCCTGATTGAGTTATTGGTGGTGATTGCGATCATCGCCATTTTGATTGGTTTGCTGTTGCCAGCAGTGCAGAAGGTGCGTGAGGCAGCTGCAAGATCGACTTGCACGAACCAGCTCAAGCAGTTGGGCTTGGCTGTTGGAAATTTCGACAGCACCTACATGAAGTTTCCCGGCCTGAGCACTCAGTTCATGGCAGCTCCACCTGCCGGTGCCACAAACAACGATACAAATAAGTCCAGTTTGTTCTACCAATTGCTGCCTTACATTGAACAGGAAGCATTGCAGAAGCAAATCAGTGGTAACATTCCAGCAGCCAATGCTGGTCAGACTTGGATGGCAACTTCTGGTGGCACCTTGTTTCGTTCTTCCAGCGTCAAGATTTTCGGTTGCCCTTCGGACACTACCATTTCTAATGGCCAAGTAACTGTAACCATCGGTGGTATAGCTGGCCCATGGGGTGCGACAAGCTATGTTCCAAACTCGGAAGTGTTTGGAAATCGTCAGGAAACTATCGGTGGCGCAGCGGCTGCTGCAGGTAACAACAAACTGGTATCCACCTACAGCATGGGTGGTTTGTCCAACCGCGATGGTACTTCCAATACCGTAGCTTTTGTCGAAAGAATGGCTTCTTGCGGTTCAGGTGGTGTGGCAGGTGCGAATGCTTGGATTCTTCCTGTGCATGGTGTGGCTAACTCTGTGGGAACCATTCCTGCTCCTACCGTTTTTAGTGCTGCTTATCCAACCGTGCAGGCTGCTGGAGCGATTCCAGTAACCCCTAGCACAATCCCTACAGCGGGCACTTCCTTGGCGGTACCTGCAGTAACGCCAGCACAAAATCGTATGGCTTTGATTGGTAACGCTGCGGCTCCAAATACCGGGGCTCCTGCACCAGGTACCGCTCGTTTTTGGCATCCATTCCCGAACCTTACCCAAGCGCAATGTGGAACAGGTGCAACTGCCACTACTTCAACCCGTTTGGCAGGTACCGGCGGTTTGATCAATCCATTGCACACAGGAAGCACCCCTGTAGCCATGGGTGATGGTTCCGTGAAGAGTATATCTTCCGGTATCAGCATCACCACTTGGGCATGGTTGATCCGTCCTGACGATGGTCAGGTGATTGGTTCCGATTTCTAACCCTGAAATAGTTAACTTCAAAGGCCTGGTGGTGCAAAACCACCGGCCCTTTTTGCTTTAAAATTTGAGCTTATTAGCCAAAGCTATGAGGCTATCTTTTATAAGGTTTTTGAATCTAGGTATTTGGTCGAAAAAGCTGATGCTTGATTTGAAAAGAGATTTGTGAAAGCAAATTTTGGATTATTTTAATGGGCGCTGAGGGAATCGAACCCCCGACCAACACGGTGTAAGCATGCCGCTCTACCAGCTGAGCTAAGCGCCCCTAGAAAGATAATATAGAACCTTTCATCGGACCGTCCATTCCAAAACTTGAGGGCAATTCTCATCCCCAACAGTTCATCAGAAAACTTCATCAGCGTTTATGCTTGGGTGGTAAGGAACCAAAGCGCGTTGCCCAGAATGTTCATACTTGCAAAAGGGTTTGTTGGGGGATTGGTGAAGTTTAATGCCCAACTAGTTGAGTCGAATCTCATATCCGCGATCAGGTTTGATCCGTTGGATATCCATTGGAAATGATCTTTGGAATTAATTTCTATATGCGCCCAGATTTTGCCTGTTGGATGATAGAGGTTTCGGCCCCGAAACCAACCCACCCCGCTTTTGGTGGCATCCAATACTTCAACCTTGGTGAAAGGTAACAAACGCCAGTTTATTTGGAAGATGATGGCTTTGCTTTGGGCCTCAAAAATATGTAATTCGCTGTTCAAAAGGGAATGCATGGGCTCGGTGTTGCCCAGAACAGCGGTTTCGTTTTCAGAGAAAATGTCAAATGTGCCTTTGCTTTGGCCGCTAACGATTTTTAATTTGTTGTGTTCAAGCATGATCTATCTTGATTCATTGGCCAGGCTTTAAATAGTTTGACTGAGCCGTGAAATTGAGCATACTGAACGAAGTGATTTCCCGCCTTGAAATTATTCATTTGGAGAAAATCAATGATTCCGTTCATGGATCGTAGAGAGTTTGTGAAAGATAGTGTGGTGGGTGCGGCCATAGCAGCCGCCGGGCTGGATTTTTCCAAGGTTGAAGCCCGTGCCGCTGCCCAGGAAAAAACAGATATTGGCAGCCAGCTTCGTGTGGCGGTGGTGGGTGTGAATGGCCGTGGCATGTCCCATGTGGGTGGTTTTGCTGGCAAGAACAACTGTGCTATCACCACCGTATGCGATTGCGATGAGGCAGTGATCGGCAATGCCATGAAAACCGTGGAAAAGGCACAGGGCAAGGCGCCCAAGTTCGTGAAGGACTTCCGCAAGGTTTTGGATGACAAAGAGATTGATATTGTCAGCATAGCCACCCCAAATCACTGGCATGCCTTGATGGCGATTTGGGCCATGCAGGCCGGCAAAGATGTATATGTGGAAAAGCCTGTCAGCCACAATGTGAGCGAAGGCCGAAGGATTGTGGAAGCTTCCGAAAAGTACAAGAAAATTTGCCAGACCGGAACTCAAAGCAGATCCATGCCCGGAATGAGGCAGTCGGTGGAGTTTGCCAAGTCGGGCAAGATCGGCAAAGTCAGCCTTACCAGGGGCCTTTGCTACAAACCTCGTGGAAGCATTGGAAAGACCATGGGGGAACAGGCGATTCCAAAGACGCTGGATTATGATTTGTGGTGCGGACCTGCCCCGATGAATCCCCTGCACCGCAAGCGCCTGCATTACGATTGGCACTGGACCTGGGATTATGGCAACGGTGACCTCGGAAACCAGGGTATCCACGAGATGGATAAGGCCCGTTGGGCTTTGGGCAAGATGGAACTGCCCAAGGGTATTTTCAGCCTTGGTGGTCGTTTTGGTTACGATGATGATGGCGAAACCGCCAACACACAGGTATGCCTTTTTGATTACGGCGACAGTTCACTTATTTTTGAGGTTCGCGGCCTTGCCACCAAGGATTTTATGGGTGCGAAGGTTGGGAACATTTTCTACGGCACCGAAGGTTATGTGGTTTGCCCGAGCTATTCCTCTGGCATTGCCTTTGACAAGAACAACAAGGAAATTGGCAGGTTCAGCGGCGGTGGTGATGGACTGCACTTTGAAAACTTCGTGAAGGCTGTTCGAACCCGCAAGCGCGAAATCCTGAACGCGGATATCCTTGAGGGCCACCTTTCCAGCGCGCTGTGCCATTTGGGCAACATCAGCTATCGTTTGGGAACGGAGCAGATTCTGGGTGAAAAGATTTCCGGTGTAAGTGAGCAGGGGCAGGAAACCATTGGCAGAATGGTGGCCCACCTTGCGGATAACAAGGTTGACCTATCCAAGACCAAGGTTCGTGTTGGTCGCAAGCTGGATCTGGACCCCAAAACCGAATCCTTTATCACGGATTCAGAGGCCAATAAGATGCTTACCCGTCCCTATCGCAAGGGGTACGAGGTTCCTGCAAAGCTCTAAAGGCAATCTTTGTGGTAACACAAAGCCCATGGGTAAAACCTATGGGCTTTTTTTATATGAGATCCAATTTGCGCTTGGGCATTCTGGCAAGGTTGCATTCCTTGCAAACGCCTTTCACGATGAAAGAGTGGCCTTCCGCCTGAAACCCCTTTTCCTGCGAAACCTGGCGAATGGCTTCCTCGATGGCAGGGGTTTGGAACTCGATCACTTTGCCGCAACTGGTGCATTGCAAGTGGTCATGCTGCGGGTAGCCGTAATCGTGTTCGTAAAAGGTGCGGGGGCCCAGTTCCAGCCTTCGCAGCAAACCGGCATCCACCAGTTTTGTCAAAGTCCGGTAAGCGGTCGCCCTGCTAACCTTCAGGCCGGCGGCTTGCATTTCCTGGAGGATTTGTTCGGCATCAAAGTGATCGTGGTTGCTGAAAATAAAGCGAACCATGTCCCTTTGCTGGCCGGTAAACCTCTGGGCCTTGGCCCGGGTTCCCAGATATTCCCGAAATTTTTCCTCGGGAGACTGCGATACAGATATGGCCTGCAATTCCACGGCAAAATCCTGTTTCAAGGGGGCTTGTAAACAACTTTATTATAGTAGCTTACAAGCTCGCCCTCTGGAAGATTTTTGCAAGGAAATCAGGCAAGGTCCAAGTCGCCCAGCATGATATTCAGGGCTTTATCGAATTTTTCCGGGGTGTCGTAAGTGCCCGCGGCAATTTCCTTGCGAACTCGGTCCACCAGTTCCTGACGGATTGGTGCACTTTCGCTGCGGCGCTTTCGCGGTGCTTTTGGCTGGTGCGATTTCCACTGTTTTCGTGTGCGGGAAACTGGACCGCTGATGGTAGAAGGGCTGTGCTTGATCATGTTTCCTTTCCCCCAGGAGTCCTCCGGAAAGATATGTCGGAGTTCCCAGGCAAATCCTACGCGCTGGGGTTCCTAAGTTCAACCCGATTGCAAGCCAACTAGATTGATGGGTTGGTTGGCTTTTGCATAGATGGGTTTCAGGCTGCTCCGGAAAAGCCATTCCTGACTTCTCAGCTCCGGTCGCTCAACACCTGAATTGTACCACTTATATCGTCTTGAGATGGCCAAAAGATAAGGAAAATCTTGAAAAATAAAGTGGGTGGTTGGGGCTGTATCAGCGTTTTGGCTGGCCTAGGTGGCTAGTGGTCTATTTGGCAAGCTTTCTAGTTACCTCTTTTAAGATTTCACAGGCTTTTTTTACCTGTTCGGTGCTTACATCCAAGTGGGTTACCATCCGCATTAAGTTTAAACCGCTGGTATGCACCAAAAGGCCTTTTTCCTTGAAAGCCTGAACCAAAGCGGGAACCCCGGGCAAATTCGGGCCAGAACGAAACCATACGATGTTTGTTTCCACAGTAGGGTGATCCATGGATAAACCCGGGCTTTCCTTAATGGCGGCTTCCAGCATTTTGGCCTTGTCGTGGTCTTCCGATAACCGATCCACATGGTGTTTCAGCGCATAAAGGGCGCCGGCGGCCAAAAAACCAGCCTGCCTCATTCCGCCTCCGAAAAGCTTCCGAATCCGCCTGGCCTTGGCAATAAAATCCTTGGGGCCCACCAGGGCACTTCCCACGGGTGCGCCCAAGCCCTTCGAAAAGCAGACAGAAACCGAATGAAACAGTCTTCCCCATTGATCAGAGGGAATTCCCGTGGCAACGATGGCGTTCCACAGCCGGGCTCCATCCAAATGATAAACAAGGTTGTTTTGCTTGCACCAGGAAGCCAAGTCCTGGAGAACCTTCAGGGGCTGAACTTTGCCACCCTGTCTGTTATGCGTGTTTTCAATGGCAAGCATACGGGTGCGGGGGTAATGGTCGTTTGGCGGCCTGATGGCATCCACAAGGTCGGCAACTTCAAGCACCCCTTCCCTGCCCTTTATGATTTTGCAGGAAATTCCGCTAAGGGCTGCCGGGCCCGCTCCTTCCCAATTAAACACATGGCAGGACTCCTCGCAGATCATTTCATCCGCGGGGGAAGTATGGGCCCTTATGCCAATCTGGTTGGACATGGTGCCGGAAGGACAAAAAAGCGCGGCTTCGTGGCCTAAAAGGTTGGCGGTGAATTCCTCCAGTTCGATAACTGAAGGGTCTTCTTTAAAAACATCATCACCCACACGGGCGCTGCTCATGGCTTGAAGCATTGCAGGGGTTGGTTTGGTAACCGTGTCGCTTCTTAGGTCAATCATGGTTGGCCCCGAATCCTATTCCTGAGATTTTCGATTATCCATGTACCAGAGATCTTCGATTTTAACGAATCTTACCATCAAAATGTTTCCAAGTTTGGGGTGAATCAAAACAGCTTCGGTGTCTTTGATGGTAAGCTCCCCTTCTTTAAGTATCATTCTTAGCTGGTTGCCGAGTTCCGTCCCAACAAGCTTGCCCTTAGTTTCCCTGACCTGGTTTTCCAACTTTCCTTCGAAGGACTTTGTAATCCGTCGGTCAATAAATTCCGGGTCTATCAGGTGGGCAACTAGGTATTCAAAATTTGCTGTTTCCAAGGCTTTAAGGATGGAGCCTTTCACCGCCTGGGGAGTATTTTGGGGATAGGTTTTTAAATCCTGCTTGATTCCATGGCGTACCGGGGCAGTCTGCCCAAAAACAGAGCCATTCAACACCCCACCTATCAGCAGTAAGAGTGGAATAATCGTTAATATTCTCACGGCTTTTCACTCCAGTGGGCGAAAGCGTTTTGGTGTGGGATCAGCCAAATGCCCATATATCCGTTATACTGACTTTATGGCAGGAAATTCGTTTGGAGAGCTGTTCCGGGTTACGACCGCCGGTGTAAGTCACGGGCCGGGGTATGTGGCAATTATTGATGGTTGCCCGCCAGGGCTACCGCTTGGAGTGGAAGACCTTCTTCCAGACTTGGAAAGAAGAAAACCCGGCCAGTCAAAGTTAACGACTCAACGCAAGGAAGAAGACCTTCCCGAGATTCTATCCGGGGTCTTCGAGGGTAAGACCGATGGTACATCCATTGGAATTCTCTTTAGAAACAATGACCAGCGCAGCCATGATTATGGTGACATCAAAGACAAGTATCGGCCCGGTCATGCGGATTTTACCTTTGATGCAAAATATGGTTTTCGTGATTATCGCGGTGGTGGCAGATCCAGTGCGCGAGAAACCGTGTGCAGGGTTGCGGCTGGAGCCATAGCCCGTAAATACCTTGCCAGTCTGGGAGTGCGAGTAATCGGCTATGTCAGTCAGGTGGGGGGCATTCGGTTCAAAGCGGAAGATCCCACAAAGATCACCTTGGAACAGGTGGAATCTTCCCCTGTCCGTTGTCCCGACCCGTTGTTCGCAAATCAAATGATTGAACTAATCGAACAGGTTCGAAAAGAACGTGATTCGATTGGTGGGGCTTGCGAGTTGGTGGCCACGGGGGTGCCCGCCGGCTTGGGAGAGCCTGTGTTTGACAAGTTGAAGGCGGATCTC
>Ga0255155_1000418_pt1 | contig 11557 bp, 10 predicted proteins | sample Atl_Atl_RepC_8h_FD_186025 | JGI IMG/M metagenome (GOLD analysis project Ga0255155, IMG submission 186025) | Freshwater microbial communities from Altamaha River, Georgia, United States - Atl_Atl_RepC_8h | ecosystem: Environmental > Aquatic > Freshwater > River | place: USA: Georgia | collected...
TTCCCTTGGCATTTTAAGGGCTTGATGCATTTTTTTGGCAATGCTTCTGTGATCGTAGGGATCACAGTACAATACGTGTTCTGCACACACTTCGGGCATGGGGCCCAGGTCTGAGGTGATAACTAAGGTCTCTGCCGTCATGGCTTCCAGATTTGGAATACCGAATCCTTCCCAAAGAGATGGGAAAAGAAACCCAGTTGCGCGATGCATCAAATTTACAACCATTTCGTCTGAAATGTATCCCGTGGCATACACGGGAACCACTTTATTTGTTTCGTTAATCATTTTCCTGATTGCTTCCTGCCCAGGAATCTGACCTGCAATGATGATCTGGAACGCATCTTCTGGAAAATCCTGTTTTAACTTTTGAGCGGCAAGCAAGATTCCAGTGATATTTTTTCTGGGCTCCACCGTTCCAACAAAAAGGAAATAGGGAATGATGGGGTTAATCCCAAGTTGAAGCAACTGTTCATTCAATTCCCCACAGGGTTTGCGTTGGGAAAATCGTTCGATGTCATGGCCCAGATGAATTACCGAGGTCTTGCCTTTAGATAACGGGAAAAAGTATTGCAAGTCTTCTTGCGCGGATTTGGAATCACAAAAAATATGGTTTGCTCGCAAAACCATGAGGCTGGTTGCAACATCGAATAATTCCGGCCTCCAACCTTCCCCTTCATGAATCCTTTTGGGTACCGCATCATAAAACCAGCCAATTTTCAACACGGAATGGTTCTCTACCGGTAGCGACCAAATATCATCAAACGGTTCAAACGAGATCAAAGCATCCAGTTCATTTAAGGCAACCATTTTGTTTTGGCGGGCAACCTCGTTGGCAATTACGTCATCCATAGATCCAGGATTACCGGCCTCTTTTTTAGATAATGCGGAAATGTAATGTTTAAGTTTTTGACCAATTTTTTTGGGTAATTTGAATGTATTCTTCAGAATTGGAATAAGAACAGGTGGTAAAAGTTTCTTAAGGACCTGCCGTAATTTGGGATATGAAATTTTTTCCAGAGAATTCATGGGAAGATAAAGTGAGTTGCTATCAAGCCAGGGTTTGAGCTCATCTGAAAAAAAACTAAGAGGACGGCTGTTACATATTTTCTCCCCCAAACATATCAAGTGGTGATTATTTGATGGGTGGTTTGCAATCCATTCGACTATGGATCTGGCGGCACGCCTTGCACCACGCGGATAATGATCCTGAAGATTCTTTTTCAGAAAGGATATTTTAATAGTCATGGCGAATCTCCTAGTTAGACATACCAGGGATTCCAGCTATCAATTCATGGATAAAGCTTTTGCAATTATGGTATTTGCCCCAATTTCTAGCACATTCCAAGGCTCGAATTCTTAGCTGGCTATAGTTTCCAATAGATGCTGCAATTGAATCACCCAGGCTTTTTGAATCTTCAGGAATAGCCAGAACCCCACCACCTTGTTCTTGTACCTCCCTAGCCATCCATGTCCCGCGTGAAACAACGGTTACCTTGCCAAGAGCACGTGCTTCTGAAAAAACACCGGAAGTCTGACTGTGGTAATGTTCTAGGGTGTAGGGCAATACAAAAATGTCGATGCGTTTCATCAGGGCTTTATATTCAGTGGAATTCAGGGCTTCGTGGAAAAGTTTTGTGTCTGGCATTTTTTGAAGGAGGCGAACTGCCTGGCGAACCTGCCATTCCGGATGGTTTCGGATATTAGCTTGAATCTCACAGTGAAAATCAGTTTTGGTTGTTCTTCTTGCAACTTCAAGAGCTTCCGGTAGGTAATGAAACCCCTTGTTTGTTCTAGCATCACCCATGTATCCAATAACAAGCGGCTTATCTTCGGTAACAGGTGAAATATCCGGTTCAGAGGTATGTGGTATGGGTACTATTTTCATGGGTTCTTCAAAATAATACAAGTACTCATCAATCAGGTCGTTACTGTCAGCGAAGAAATGCATCCTGTTTTTTGCATGGCTTTTTTTAAGGTAATCGAAGCATTTTTTATAAAGGGAGTGGGGAAGCATATCCTTGGAAAGGTTCGGCCTGCTTGTGAAGTGTTTTACTAAGGCAACTTGCACACTGCTTTGGCAATCTAATCTTTCTGCAAATTTGGTAATTCCCAAAAGATCGTTGAATCCAAAAGTTGGAAATAATATCAGAGTCTTCTCGCCGTTATTGCAAATGGGAATTAATTTGCAAAGGTCTTTTTCGAGGGACGCATTATGTTGCATGAAATTCCAACGGCCCCATAAATGATTTTGAGTGGTTTCCGGAAAAAACCTACATACTCCTGGTAAAGGAAAGTGGTGGAAAAACCCATGTTTGAAAAAAGGTTCTGCTTGCAAGGATTCTTTCGCTTCGGCTGATATGTCGACAATCCCCAGTACAGAAACCTTCCAACCCAACGAAAGTGCAATTTCCCGGATGGATTTGCAATACTCGAAGGAGTGCCCTTGGTAATTTCTCAGGGTATGGTCTGCGATGATTAGGTGCATGGCTTGCTATTCCTTGGGTTTTAAAATTAAGTGAAAACCCTTGCCATCGTCTTCGTGCCAATCTCCCCGACAATGACCTGAACCTCTTAGCCAATGCTCCTTTCCGAATGGGTGACTAGTAATTTCATCATAACCCAATTCCATGAATTTCGCCACCCACCAGGGTTTTGAGTGAATGCAAACATGCCAATTAGTTCCCGTTTCTTCATCTAAATCTGGAAACGTTGCTATGGAGAATATAATTCTGCCATCAGGCTTGAGATGGCGTCGAATGTTTTCCATGAGTTGGGGCAGTCTTTCCTCGGGTATATGCTCAAGTACTTCCCATGCTGTAACAATGTCAAAAAGGAAAGGTTGGCTGGTTGTCGTTTCTTCAGTCAGAAGAAATGGTTCTGTAATGTCACAAGTGAAAAGATTACCTGGAATGGTATTCCATTCCCCCAGCCCATGAGTTTTTGGAAAATCAGACCCCTCAAGACCGATGGCAAAATGGCCATCATCCAACAACGATCTAACCAAGCCACCACCTGCACAGCCAAGGTCAAGAATGTTCAGCGGATTACCATTGTTTGGATAAAATTCAAATAATTTATTGTTGAAGGATTGTTGCAACGAATTATCGTTTTTTGCCCCACGTGGTTTTTTGGTGTCTTGAGAGTACGATGCCACCGGATGTTGGGTATCCAACCTTAATTTGGGGTAGAAACCTTTCATCAAGGACTCAAGATGTTGCTTCTTTCGGATGGACCTTAACAATCCTTCTAATTCTTTTAATTTCCATAGGTCAAAACCTAAACCGATGGAATTACCTTTTTCATCTGTTTCCTGGATCAGATCATTTAAAAGGAAACCTGAAACTCTTCGTATCTCATGGCGGTTGATATCAATTTGATGACAAATATTTTTTTCTGCATTAATAATGCGAGTTTCCAAATTAATGGTTAGAGATTCTAGTTTGGAAATTGCATATTCAATTCTGTTTAAACCAAGTTTTTCACGCAGTATTTGATTGAGTTTCCCTAGCATAGAGGTGCAACCTTAAGAGCTTTTTTAGGCAGCGTGACTCTGATGTGTCGTTTTTGGAAGAAGGATTTCTTTTTGGGAAAGAAACCACTCAAGTGTGGTTTTGATCCCTGATTTTAAACTTGTACGGGGGCGTGTTGGCCAAATCTGATCCAATTTTTGAATGCAAAGCACTTTGGATTTTGCCCCGACATATTTGGTGGTGTCGTATTCAATTTTAGCAGGGTCAAAATCGACCGATTCGCATATTAGGTTCGCAAATTCGCGGATCGAATACTCTTCCCCGGCGCCAATATTTACAAGATCGTTCTCCCTTTGGTTCGAAAGTTCAATGGCGGTTTTGACGAAGTCGTCCAGGTAGACCAGTTCCCGTTTTTGGTGGCCATCTCCCCAAAGTACGACAGGTTCGCCATAAAGCTTTCCCCGGAGTATCTTGCGCATGAGGTCAAAGATGAAATGCATTTGCCTGCCGTCAGTGTGGTAGCCGGGGCCGTAAAGGGTGCTCGGAACCAGACACATATATTTTAAGCCAAATTGTTTGGCAAGCGATTGCAATCCAACGAATAGCATCCGCTTGGTCATGGCATATGTGAAAAGGCTTTCGATCGGCTGCCCTTCCAGATAATTGTTTTCTTGAAGTTCGCGATCCGGGGCATATGCGCAACTTGTTCCCATTACAATCAGTTTTGCCTGCGATTGCCTGGAATGCCACCAATCGAGAACATGAGTGTTTATTTTTTGATTGTTAAGCCATTGTTCGCCGGGATGCCGCAGGCAAAAGTCACCTGCCTGAGTCCAGGCTGCCAAGTGATAAATTTGATCAAATCGAATTTTATTCAGAGGAAATAAGGAATCTTGTCTAGTGAGATTGGCATCCTTGGAACTCAGTGCAATTACTTGATGCCCCTGACTTCTTAGCTCCTTGGTTAATGCGCTACCGAGAAATCCGCTTCCACCAGTTACAAGAATGTTCATGGTTAAGCAGCCTCGGTTTCGACAGGGAAGTAGAATTCAACACCTTTGCTGATCAAGTCTTTGTTATTCGCAAGTATTTCCTTTTTAAAATTCCAAGCCAGAACATAATAAACATCAGGTGGGTTTTGTAATTCATGCTCCATTACTACCGGCAGGTGCATTCCCGGCGAGACCAACCCTTTTCGCAAGGTGTTTTTTTCAACCAGACAATCCAGATGGTTTTTGCCAACTCCAAAGTAGTTTAGCAGGGTGTTTCCTTTGACAGGGGCACCCATTCCATAAATTCTTTTTCCTTCGTTTTTCTTTTTGCTGAGGTAATCAAGATCTCTCTTTTTCATTTCTTCCACCCTACGGGCAAAATCATAGTAGGTGGAGATTTCATTACTTTTGTTTATTTCCTCAGATTTTAAAGCATCCAGATAGCGTTGGGATTTTGGTTTTTTACCTTTATGAGTCACATAACCAATCATGGATCCGCCATGGATTGGGGCCAAATAGCAGTCCACCATTTCCAAACCGTGTCGGTTTAATAGTACTTCAATGTTTTTCAAATTGTAATAAAGCAAATGTTCATGATAAATCTGGTCAAAGGCAAGGTTTTCAACTATGCGTTTCATGTAAAGAAATTGGACGATAAATGTGCCATCTTTTTCCAGGGATTCTTTGATTCCCTTCGTCACCGAATGAAGTTCTTCCAGGTGGAAAAATACCCCCGCCGCATTAATCACATCAAATTTCCGGCTAATCTTTTTGGCAGTTTCAAGATTAAAAAATGCATTTAATGTGGGTACACCCGCATCCTGGGCAATTTTGGCGGTAGTCTTGGAAGATTCTACCCCAAGTGCTTCGTAACCAAGGTTCTGGAAGTGTTTTAACTGAGTTCCATCATTGGAGCCGATGTCGAGAACTGTTTTTTTTCGGCTTTTACCCGGAATAATTTTGTCGATTTCTTCTGCGATACTCTTGAAATGATTGCTCAATGATTTTGTAACACCAGAAAGATAGGTGTGGTCGCCAAACATGATTTCTTTTTTTACGGTGTAATCAAGCTGCGTTGTTGAACAACCATGGCAATAAACAAGCCTTAGTGGGTAGGTTGGTTCATTGCCAACTTCTTCCGGCCTGAGGAAATGATTACACCAAGGTTGGTTTCCGAGATCTAAAACATGTTCAAGATTGGTTCCGTCGCAAACGCGGCAAATCATGGAGGTTCCTTCCTCTATTAATTCCATATCCCCTAAATTAGCTTTTAAGGTTCAAATTGCGCAATAGACATTTTAAGCGCTTAGGGAAATTGTTTTCGGATTGGAGTCATTTTGATGTTTTGCTAATTCGGCAATGGTTTTTCCAATGGCCAGGGATGCGGTTGCTGCAGGTGAAGGAGCATTTAATACATGAACCATGCGTTCTTTTTGAACGATATGGAAATCATCTACAAGTTTGCCATCATAAGCCATTGCCTGAGCCCGAACCCCGGCGCCTGCTGGATAAATGTCTTTCATTTGCAATTCAGGCATTAGCCTTTGTAACGCTTTAAGGAAGGCTTTTTTACTTAGTGAGCGATAAAATTCACCAATTCCTGTTTTCCAGAATTTTGCCGACATACGCCAAAAACCTGGCGATAAAGTCAGGCCAATCATATCCCTTAGGGAAAAGTCCCACATTTTGTAACCTTCTCTTCGAAAGGCTAATACAGCATTTGGACCAGCCTCAACACCACCATGCACCATTCGAGTGAGATGAACACCAAGGAAAGGAAGTCTGGGGTCTGGCACTGGATAAATCAGATTTCGAACCAGATGGTGTTTATCTTTGTGGAGTTCGTAATATTCACCTCGAAATGGGACAATTTGCACGCCAGGTTCCACACCACAAGCTTTGGCAATGCGATCCGAATGTAATCCACCACAATTAATAAGGTAGTTGGCATAAATTGTGCCTTTGGAAGTCTCAATGACGAGTCCGCTATTTTCGGATTTACAAGAAACAAATTTGCATCCGAGTTGAACTTCACCACCAGATTCGGTGATTAGGCGTTGATAAACCTTGCTGACATCTTTGTAATTTACAATTCCGGTCTGAGGAACAAAAAGTCCTTTAATTCCGGCAACATGCGGTTCATGCTCTCTTAGTTCTTCCTTGCATAAAGTACGAATTCCTGTAAGGCCGTTTGCAATTCCACGGTTTAGCAATTCCTCCATGCGTGGAATTTCATCGTTATTCGTGGCAACAACAATTTTTCCACACCTTTCATGCGCAATTCCATGTTCAGCGCAGAATTGGTACATGGCTTCCCGGCCATCGGCGCAATTTTTAGCTTTCGCAGACCCGGGTTTGTAATAAAGTCCGGAATGGATTACCCCTGAATTGTGACCAGTTTGATGGCGGGCCACATCTGATTCAGTTTCGATGACAATAATTTTGCCTTGATTGGTTTTTGCAAGATGCATGGCCGTGGAAAGGCCAACAATTCCTCCGCCAACTATCAAAAAAGAGGTTTTATCAGACATTTGCATAAATCCGATTTCGAAGGATGGTGTATCCTTTCATGAGTTCCTTGATGCCATCTTGGATTCCATACTTTGGCTTGAAGCCGGTTTTCTCAATCTTCTCGTTGGAGACGATGTAATCCCGCTTGTCTGGATCTTCACCAATTGGCGCTTCAAGGAAGACAAAGCCAGGGATGTGTTTTTTGATCTCGGCGCAAAGCTCCAATTTGGAAAGATTGGCATCCGATAAACCAACATTATAAGCATTTCCTTGCATTTTTTCGAAATTTGAGATGCCATGCAGGAATGCCCTTGAGACATCGCGGATGTGGATATAGTTCCTTTTGGCATGCCCTTCGAAAATTACCACGGCTCTATCATTAATTGCGCGATACACAAAATCATTTACCAGAAGGTCAATGCGCATTCGGGGGGATAGACCAAATACCGTTGCCAGGCGAAAAGTGATGCAATTTCCTGAATCCAGAACAGCGCGCTCCGCTTCCACTTTGGTTCGGCCATAAAGGCTTATGGGGGACAAAGGACTTTCCTCGGTGCAGAAACTGCCTTTCTCGCCAATTCCATATCCACTATTGGTATTAGGAAGAATGATTCTTTGTGACTTGGAACGCAAAGAGAGAATTAACTTTATTGCGTCCAAATTGATGGTCGAGGCAGCGGTTGTATCCAAGTTGCAGGCGGGTGCCCCTACTATTGCAGCCAGTGGAATAATGTAATCGACGTCCTTCATCAGCTTGGACATCAAATTTTTATCCCTACAATCGCCTCTCACGATGGCAAAGTTCGGGTTTATGCAGGAATCCATCAATGTTGGTTGGTTGAAAAGGAAGTTATCCAAAATTGTAACGGAATGGCCCTCACCAAGAAGCAATGGAGTAAGAACTGAACCAATATAACCTGCACCACCCGTGATTAGAATTTTAGCTGGCATAAATGATCCTCTTAAATATTCCTAGGCACTTTGGTGATGGGGAAAGCTTTTACTTTCAAGAATGAACTTTACAGCTTCCGCCAGGTCTTTTTTCAGAGTGGCCTGCTTTGGTGCTTCGGCGAAAAATTGTTTACCATGCCCTGTTTCAACTAAGATTGTGTTGCACCCAACACTTAAACCCGCCTGAATATCTGTGATGTTATCGCCAATTAACCATGAATTAGTGAATGTTAGATTTAGAATTCGGGCAGCTTGGACTAACATTCCTGGCTCAGGTTTTCTACATGCGCAGGGTACAGAATATCGGGGTATGTTTCCATCTGGATGATGTGGACAGTAAAAAATCGCATCCCAATGCGCATTTTTTACAGCCAGCAATTCCTTCAGACGCTGATGAACTTTTAGGATGGCGGGTTCCTCAAAAAAACCACGTGCTACCCCCGCCTGGTTAGAGACAACCACGACCGGAATATGAAGCTGGTTTAAAAGTGAAATGGCCTCTGCGGAACCAGGAATGAGTTGGATTTGGTCAGGATGCGAGAGGTAATTGACTTCCTCGATGATGACCCCGTCCCTGTCCAGAAAGATTGCCGGTCTCTTTTTCATGAACGCGTCTTTCAATGATGTCGCATACGCCGTGCCAGGCGGCAATATGAACTTCCTGGATGCGTGGTGTTTCCTGGGTTGGCGCCCGGAAAGAAAAATCGGACATGCCTGCCAGGGGTTCACCGGGAAAACCAGTAAATGCAACGGTTAGGGCCCCTATGGATTTGGCTTCCTTGATAGCTTCTATGACATTTCCAGATTTGCCACTGGTGCTGATGCCAACCAATGCATCTTTGGGGGTGACCATTGCTTTCACCTGGCGGGAAAAAACCTGCGAAAAGTCGTAATCATTTCCAATCGCTGTTATTATGCTTGTGTTAACTGTAAGGGCCTGGGCTGGTAGGGCCCTTCTTTCCCTTAAGAATCTACCCACGAATTCCGCGGCCACATGTTGAGCATCCGCTGCGCTGCCCCCATTCCCACAAAGGTAAACAGTGCCGCCATTCTCCAGAATATCTCCAAGTTTGGTTGCAATCTGAACAATGCCTTCCGCCTGTTTTTCCATGACAGTCCGGTATACCTCCATGGAATTCTTGAGGGAAACCTTAAGCAGCTCGATGTCGGTCATGATTCCACCTTTGGTACAGTTCAGAAAAGCTTTTATAGTCTTCCGGGGTGCCAATATCGTAAAAGGGTCTATTGCTAAGTGTTGCAGCAATCTTTTGCCCCTTGGCAATCAAAATTGGAAAAATTTCTTTTTCCAGTGAAACAACTTTGTTTGCGGGAATGGCATCGACAAAACTTCGCTCAAACATGTAGGCACCGGCGTTCAGCCAGGCATAGCCTTGATCGTTACTGTTTTTTTCAAGGAAACCTGCGATGTAATGGTCATGTTCATCAAGGATTACGGTTCCATACCGGGCAGCATTTTCAAGCCTTGCAAGGGTGCAGGTGGCCTTGGCGCCAAATTTGATTTCCCCAAGATGTTTTTCAACCAGTTCATTGTGATCAAAATCAAGGAAGGTATCGCCATTTAAAATAAGGGCACGATCCTTGATAAAAGACTGGGCCAACTTTATAGCCCCTGCTGTTCCGCGAAGCTTGTCTCTTTCTTCGGAATAATCAATTCGCACCCCAAACCTGGATCCATCACCAAAGGTTTCAGCGATTTGTTGGGAAAGGTGGCCAACGCAAAGGACAAAGTGAGTGGCACCCTGATGTTTCAGAAGTTCGATTTGGATTTCAAGGAACGGCTTTCCCATGATCGGTGCAAGTGCCTTGGGCTTATCTGCAACAATTGATCTTAGACGGATACCGAGGCCGCCCGCAAGAATCAACACGGGGAAGTTTGAAAGAGGTTTATTCATGCGACCTCTTTGAATAATTTATTGCAATAAGCTGCTGCAAAGTCGCTATTGTTATGAACCACATTGGAACCCAGCGCATTTAAGCGGAAAGGAACGGGCTGATAATTCGCCAGCCGCTTTTCTAAGGCTGGTTTTTTCTCTGGTGGAATAAAGAACAAAATAAAACCGCCTCCTCCTGCACCGAGTAGTTTGCCTCCCAATGCGCCGGATTCGATCCCGGCCTGGTACATGGCATCAATATCCGGGTTTGAAATAGATTCAGACAGAGATCTTTTCAATTTCCAGGAGGTATCCAAAAGTTTACCAAAGTCTGAAATTTTACGAGTTCCACAAAGTATGTCGTAAGCCTGGTCGACCAAGTGCCGCATCTGGGCAAGGATGTGGAGATTAAATGAAATATTTTGTACTTGTTTCTTCGCAAGCTCTTCCGCTTTGCGTTTCGTGCCTGTGAAGAAGATCATCAGGTGATTTTCAAATTCCTCAAGGCGTGATTCAGAAAGTGAAACTGGGTTGACTTTAAAATCACCCATCTTTTTGAATTGAATAAGATTCAAGCCTCCAACCGCCGCAAAGGTCTGGTCTTGAACGCCAACAGATTCCTTGAGTACTTTTCGTTCGATTTCAATTGCCTGGTAAGCCAAATCCAATTTGGAAATATATTGTCGTTGAAAAGCATAAATTGCTTTTAATAAGCCAACTGTGAAAGAACCGGAAGAACCCAACCCGGTGCCCGCTGGAAGTTCCGCAGAGTGATTGATTTCAATATCTTTTTCCATTCCACACCAGCGCAGGCATTCTCGGAAAGGTGCATGTTCGATTTCATCAATTGAAGAAACGCATTCAACCTTGCGATAAGCGATGCGAATGGAATAATCAAACATTTCGCTGTAAAAGCGTGAAACAGAGAAAAAAGCCGCCTTATCAATGGCAGACCCCAGAACTGCACCACCATGTTTTTCAAAGTATTCTGGGTAATCAGTACCCCCGCCTAGAAAGCTGATTCTCAAAGGGGTTTGAGTGATTAGCATTACGGCCATTCCTTCAGCAAAAACTATACCAATTTTCCGGATCTTCATCCCTCAAGCACCAGAATTAGTCGATTGTAATAAAAAAAGGTTGAAATCAACAATAGCAAGGGATGTAAATTTGAAAATTAAAACAAAAAAAGTAAAAATCTTGCTGCAAAATACAAAATATACCATGCATTTATTTTTTAGAAGAAATGTGCAACGGGGCTAATTCCTATTAATTAAATCAATTATTCTTCGATGCAAAGGCTAATAAAGCCAATCCCAAGTTTTCGAACATCACTGCTATCACTTGAAATTTGGCGGGGAGAAATTGGGTTTAGGGGTATAAATTCGAAATAGTCAGTTGGATGGTTTTTTAAGTCCACATGTATGCGGTACTGTGTAACGCCGTGGGGCATTTTGTATCTATATTCAGTGTCATTAATTCGAAATAAAAAATCCTGATCCATTCCATAAAAAGGTTGAGCTTTTAAAATCACAGTAAATTTGTTTGGTAAAGGATTAAAAAAAGTAAATTTTATGGAGGGTGATAAATTTGAGTCCGACCATCTTCCCCAAGGTTCCAGCCAGGATAAACCAATATATGATTTCAAAAATTCAGGTAAATTAGGTTTAGTAAAATTAATGCCATCAGAATATTTAGCTGAATATCTCGCGCCGAATTTGTCAAAAACAGAATAAAACATGTT
>Ga0255155_1000420_pt1 | contig 11525 bp, 7 predicted proteins | sample Atl_Atl_RepC_8h_FD_186025 | JGI IMG/M metagenome (GOLD analysis project Ga0255155, IMG submission 186025) | Freshwater microbial communities from Altamaha River, Georgia, United States - Atl_Atl_RepC_8h | ecosystem: Environmental > Aquatic > Freshwater > River | place: USA: Georgia | collected...
TGACGAATATGGCGTTTATCGTATCGCCGAACCACAAGCTCCCGCTGGCGCTCCCCCGAGCGTTTCCCCGAGTGCGACACCCGCACCGGGGTCTTTTACACCCCCCGCGCCTACACCTGCAAAACGTGGACGCAAGCCGAAAGCCGCAGTGCCTGTCACACCGCCCGCTGAAGTTAAGGTCACACGTGGCGATGAGATTAAGGCTGCGGCTGCTATTGCGAAAAGCACACCTATCCCAGACGATGTGTCCGCAGAGGTTGCTGATATTCTTAGCAAATTAGAAGCTAAAGTTGCTAGCGAAAAAGGCAAAGCTGCTGGCACGATAACTTTGCCACAGGGCGTGTACAAAGGCATGGTGCAAATGCTGCGCAGCCCGAAAGATAACCCATCAACAATCGTCTACGCGGATCAAGGCGCTCAAGCTGACCCACAACTAACCGCAAGATACACTGGCACTATGCGTCAGATGTACAACGCAGCGCAACGTGTGCTGTTTGCGTCCCGCGATCTATCTTCTGCGCAAGATAATGCGCTGAAGACTGGCGAAGACGTTCCGATGATAAAAGCCAAAGCTGGCGCAGAAACGATTGCTATTGCAGAAGCTGAAGCAGCGAAAATCACCCAAAACATTATTAAGCTACGGCAGCAACTACGCAACGCTATCGATGAATTAGTAGGTGTTGCTGGTAGTGAGATGAACGCCGAAGCGCTGGTTGCAGTACTAAAAGCCCGCGTACAAAGACGCGAGCAAAAGTCGGTTGACGTTAAACGGTTTCGTGATGCGGCTGCTGCGCTGAAGAAAAACCCAGAGTCAAAAGTAGCGCAAAAAGAATACGACATCATTGTCGATTCGTTGATCTCCCGCGCATGGCGCTCGTACAAAGACGGTGAGTTGGATGTTGCAGAAGCAGTCGATGTGGTGTCGCCTGAAAAAACTAGGCCGTCATACGAAGCTACTAAAGGCGCAAAAGCGCAGCCTCCGCTTGTAGAAGCTGCAAAAGGTAAAGCGTCTAAGTCGTTCAAACCCGTTAGAGTAAAGCAGTCCAAAGAGACTGATGAAGAGTTTAAGGCGCGGCAAGACGAAGCGTTTGAGAAATATAAATCCCGAATCGAACAAGGTAAGGGATTGCAAGGTGTTCTTAATTACTTCAGAGCATACAACCGCCCTACCTACACCAACACAATCGCTACCGCGCTGGTCTACGCGCTGCGCCGCCGTTCGCGGCAGCCAAAGATCGAGTGGATTGCAGACGATGACAAGGTAACTAACCCGTCCTACGATCCGCAGACAGACACCGTACGCATCCACAGAAACGCTTCCGCAGAAGAGACGCTGCACGAGTCGCTACACGCTGCCTTACAGTGGTTGGTCTACTCCAACCCGAAAGCGCCAGAAGTACAGCGCTTGATGGCATCGCTCGATAAGGTGATGAAGGTTGATCTGAATAAGACCAACCTGTCCGAATCGCAGAAAGCCAAAGCTGGTGAAGTCATCGGTGTACTCAGAGATATTTTGAGCCGCAAGGGTAAGGGCAAGGAAACCGCCAAGCTAGACGCGGTGCTGGAACTGATCTCTTACGGCAACACGCTGGCAGACTTCAAGTCGCTGTTGAAGCAAATACCAAGCGCTCCGAACGCAGAAGCCCGCACATGGCGCAACGCTATTGAAGATGTGTGGAACCGCATCGTATCTCTCGCGCAGAGCTTGCTGGGTGTACGCAACACAGTCGCTAACGACGTTCTCGAAGACACAATCGCCTTGCTTAACAAGGCAGCGACTACCGATCAGCAGATGCCCGACAAGTTAGACGGGTCGATGCTCGACATCGCAACGACTGCGTTTAAGAAATGGTTCGGTGGTTCCAAGATTGTTAACGCAGCAGGTAAGCCAAGACTCATGTACCACGGCACGGCTGCGGACATTTCCGAATTCAGAGCGCAGCAAGCTGGCGCTATCTTTGTCACTGATGACCCTGAGTTCGCACGTCGGTTTACCAACTCGTCCGAAGCGTTCATGGCACAACGCCCATCGCAGTTCTTGGACGCGCAGGGTATGAAGAATGTTCGAAAAGCTGCGCTGGCTGCGCTGAAAAAAGAAGAAGGTCTGACATTTATGCAGCGGCTGAAGTTCCGCCGCATGATCAATGACCCTAAGTCGAGCGTATACACAGAAGAGATCGACGGCTTACTGGATTTTCCATCCGAAGTGCAGATGGAAGTCTACAGAGCGACCAGAGAAAATCTACCGTCTCGCGCCAATATCATCCCTGTGTACGTCCGTGCGGAGAACCCGTTCGACTACCAAAGCCCAGAGCATGTACAGCGCGTTGTTGAGCGGGTCAAAGAAATCCGTGGCAGTAAGCGCATCGACGCTAACCTGCTGCAAGACCTGTCCGAAGGGCTATGGGACCGCATTGAGGATGATGATGTGCAGAGCGCCATTAAGTCGCTCGGGTTCGACTCGTTCTACGTTAAAGAAGGCGGTCGCAAGAATCTTGGGGTCTATCAGCCGAACCAGCTCAAGTCGCAGTTCAACAAGGGCACGTTCTCAACTGAGAGTGACAACATCCTCGAAGCTGCTGTGTCTAGCAACAAGGGCACTGAGAAAGCTGCTGGCATCACAGCCGCAGATTATCGTGGCTACACAACCCGCATCGCCCCTGCCGCACTCAGCCTTCGGTTCGCGTTTGACATTATCGGCTGGGATAAGAACGTCGCTGAGCGTGTTTCCAAAGGCGCAACAAAACTAGCAGACATGATCCGCAAGGACTTCCCTGCGGCTGAGCGCTACATGATTTACGTCAACTCGACGTTCAGTGCTGGCGAGTACACCAAGCAGCAGATCGAGGACTTCAAAGTTAATAAGAGTGTTGGCTATCAGCAGCTGGACCGCCTCGCAAACTTTGTAGCAAACCGCCCAGCGCATGAAGTGCTGGCGCTAATGAACTACATGGACGGCGACAAGAAAGCTCTGGCTAACTTGCCCGACCAAGAAATCTTAAAACGCACAGCAGACAATGTGCTGGCGTGGTTTAACGCGTACGTAAACGAGCTGCCAGCTTCGGAGCGCAGCTTCTTCCGCGACAATAAGTTTTCCGAGTCTCTCCTGTATGCGACCCGCAGCGAACAGATTGCGCGTAGCACTCTCGGCGCACAGAAGCTCGCAAGCGTTATGGGGCTGAAGCATCGTACGGAGAAAACCCTCGAAGGCTTCCAAGACTGGATGGCTAAGAACGACGAAGGCGATCCTATTCTCGATGGGCGTTTTTACCAAGTCTTCAAAAAAGATGGTCTGAAGCCCGGAGCTGGCCCTGAGCCTTCTGGCTTTATGTCGGTAAGTGAGTTTGAGAAGCGTGGTCGGCAGTCACCTGTGGGCTACCAAGTCGATGCTACTCGTCAGTGGTGGGTTTCTGACTACAACGATAAAAGCGGCTACCGCTTCTCGGCAAGTATGACCGCCAAGCAAGCCGTTGAAGAGAAGAAGGCTGACCAACTTGCCAACGCCATGCGCAACACCATGTCCGCGCTGGCTGTTAACTACGCCAGTAAGAAGCTGTTCGAGAACATGGCAGTGTATGGCTACGAAGAAGGCAAGCCGACTGCGACTTCTCTAGCGTTCAACGACATCGACGAGATCAAAGACGCAACTGGTCGCATGGTGCGGGAAGATCAGATTCTGCGCGTGTCTGAGGGCATGGCTAAATCGCCAGAGATCATCGGCATGTATCGCCGCACGGGTACATGGGTGCAGCTGCCTGACACGCCAACTTACGGCGATCTCGGCGGCAAGATCATTCCGGGGCCTGTGTGGAGTGCGTTGCTAGACATGTCTGATCGTCAGCCGTTGATTCACAATCGTGTGTTCAACAACACGATGCGTTGGTTTAAGAAGTCCAAGACGGTCTACAACCCCGGCACCCATATCACCAACATCGCGTCTAACGTCACGCTGGCAATGATGCACGACATCCCAGTCATGACAATCGGCAAGGCTGCGCGCTTGTTCTCGCTGTATGAAGTGTCCCCCAACAAGTTAAGCAAAGCTGAACTTGACCTGATGTCGGCGTTCATGAACTCAGGCGCTATGCTGGGCGACTACTCTAGCGTTGAAGTTAAGCAAGCCCTGTACGAAGCATGGGGTCAGAACATGGGCGTTGATGGCGAGTCATCGTTGATGAAGCGTCTGTCCGCGTTTGCTGGCTACGAGAAGTCGAAGGCACAGAAGTTAGTTCAGCTGGCAGCTGGTAAAGCTAAAAAGCTGGATGACATCGCTACCGAGACATACGCTGCCGAAGATAACGTGTTCCGTCTGGCTGCGTTCTTGACCAAAGCTGGCGACCTTCAGAACCTAGAAGGCACAGCTACTGCAACTCCTGAGCAACTAAAGGCCGCAGGTACGTTTGCCCGCAAAGCGTTCCTTGACTACGACATTGACTCTAAGGCGGTCAAAGTTCTACGTCAGTCGGTCTTGCCGTTCGTATCGTGGACCTACGCAATCACACCGGTTCTGGCTCGCATGGCACTGCACCAGCCATGGAAGATCGCCAACGTCATCGCTTCTTACTACCTGATCGAAGTCGCGCTGGCTGCTATGGCTGGGGATGATGACGATGAGCTACGTAAAGCTGGTCCTGAGTATATGCGCGAACGTATGTTCTTCGGCATGGGTCCACACATGTTTATCCGGTTGCCGTTCGGCGACGCGCAGAACCCTGTGTACTACAAGCTGGGTGACTATGTGCCGTTCGCGTCGATGACCAAAGGTTTGCCGAATGGTCTGATGGGCCAATCGTGGGTCCCCGCAGCTGTTACTCCGGGCGGTCCATATCTGACCGCAGCCGCTGGCTTGCTGTTCGGCGTTGACCCATACACCGGCAAAGCGATTCACAAGCCGACCGACTCAGAGTGGGACAAGCTGCTGAACTCAGCCAAGTTTAGCTACGATCTGGCTATGCCCCCAGCAGTGTCGAGCCGCAACATAGACAAAGCCCTCGACATTAAAGACGAGAAAGCTGGTGTCACAGGGGCTATGCCCAGCAACCTAGTTTTTGCTCGGATGCTTGGGTTTAAGGCGTATGATTACGATGTCGATGAGTCCATGATTGTGCAGGACAAGGTAGTCAAGGGCATCGAAAAAGACTTCAAAGCCGCTATGCGCAAGGCTAAGAGGGAAGAGTACAGCAAAGGCTACCCAGACTACGACGCACTCGACGAGGAATTGGAAGTCCTCAGAGAACGTATGGAGCGCCGGATTGCTGAAGTTCGTGGCGAAGAACTTGACGAGGAATTATGATGGCTAAGACTCCTGCATGGCAGCGCAAGGAAGGACAGAACCCGAAGGGCGGTCTGAACGCTAAGGGTCGTGCCTCGTACAACGCAGCTAACCCCGGTAAGCCCGGGCTAAAGCCCCCTGCACCAAACCCTAAAACAAAGAAGGACGCGGCGCGTCGTGATTCTTTTTGCGCCAGAATGTCTGGGATGCCGGGGCCAATGAAGGATGAAAAAGGACGACCAACACGTAAAGCGTTGTCGTTAAAAGCATGGAATTGCTAACTTGTACAAGATGTAAGGAAAGTAAGCCGGAGTCGCCGGAGTATTTTCCTTTACACAACAAAAAACGTAACGGCTTAGATAGTTGGTGCCGTGCGTGCCGTGCTACGTACAGAAGCGGCATAAATCGCGGCAAATTTCGCTCTGTTATTTCTGATGAAGCGCTAAAAGAATTAAAGCAGTCAGTTACACAGTGTGTAATTTGTGGCGTGGAAGAAAAACTTGTTGTCGATCACGATCATACGACGGGTGAAATACGTGGGCTGTTGTGTAATCATTGTAACAGAGGACTTGGGCACTTTAGAGATGATCCTATGTTGCTAGAGTTTGCCGCGCAATATTTGTACGCGGCAGTAGACGCACCTGAATGGGTAAAATACATTAAAGATAATGAACGAGAACTAACATGAAAAAGCCTGTCTGGGAACAACCTCGCCCATCCGATTTGGGGAAACCCAAAAAGCTGTCACCTGCAAAGAAGGCGTCAGCTAAAGCAGCGGCCAAGAAAGCTGGCCGTCCATACCCTAATCTCGTGGATAACATGAGAGCCGCAAGGAGGAAGTAATGAAAGCTAAGCCAGCATCATTCAAGCCCTGCAAAGGATGCCCCACTCCAGCTAAGTGCGCCAAGATGGGCGTATGCGCTATGAAGATGAAAGGAATGAAGAAATGAAAAAGATGTCAGCCGCTAAAGGCAAAATGATCTCGGAGTATGGTGGCAAGGAGAAGTACGCTTCCAAGACCGCCATGATGAAGCACGAGAAGAAAGAGTCCAAGGCTATGGAAGCCAAGGAAAAAATGATGATGAAGAAAGGTAAGAAGTAATGCCGTTCACATCAGAAAAGCAAGCCCGCACTATGCGGGCTGCGGCGCACGATCCAGCTTTCGCCAAGAAGATGAAGATTTCACAAGCTGCTGCCAAGAAGATGGTTGCCCATTCGAAAGGCAAAGCTGTGAAATCTTCGGCTAAGCCGAAGAAGTAATTACTTCATCCCGGCTCGTTTGTTTCTTGGGAATGAGCGATTGGCGGAAGCGGGTACTGCACGTAGGTTCCCGTTTCCGTTACCTCCACCTTTAACGATGGGGCGCTTGTGGTCAACGTCTTTGCCGTCTCCCTTTGATACCACGCCCTTACGTTCCATCTCGCGACGCGCTGCGTTGCGCTTCGCCCGATTCTTCTTCTGTTCCTCAGTACCCTGATAATTCTGGTACTCGGTCTTATAGTTCCGTGCCATGTCGATCTCCTAGCTCGCTGAGCCTTGCAACACCGCCAACGTAACAGGGCTTTGCTGCCGTGCCGTGGTGCTGGTAATCGCGTCTACGAACCGTGGGTGATTCACGTTAATAATTAGGCAATGGGCTTGCCCGGGGTTTCTGTTATGGCACCCCTTGAACATAGTAACTCGGTCCCGCGCAGAGATCAACGCGTTGTTGTCATGTAGCTCCCGTACCACGCGGTCGATGCTGTCTCGTGTCTTGTTCAGCCACTGCTTAAACAGAGTCAGATTGATCGCTAGTACGCTTCCGGGCATGACTGGCGTGGTGCTGTCGTAGACCACCTTCAGGCGCGCCACAGCGCGTTCTGGGGCAGGAATCTGCACCTGTTCCTTACCTGAGCCGTAGATTTCTGTGACCTCGATCAGCCGGTCGTTATGCTCCTGCAAGTACTGGCCGATGGTGTCGAACACATCCGGCTTAGCGTCGATCATTTCCTTGCGCACCTTCAACACGTGGTCGAGAAGATACTTGGTGGTGCCCTCTATGTCGAACGGGAACAGCCCTAGCTTCTCGGCAATCTTGCTCATTGTCCATGCGCTGATAATGCTTGAGCGGAAGAATCGCTCCTGCGGCTCGAAGACGAAGTTGAATTTCTTCATGAACGCCGCTTCGCCCTTAGCCCACACAGCTTCAGGTCCACCCAAGTCGATCACTGCGGAGACTAGCTCAGGCATTGCCCAGCCATTGTTCTTAGCCACCATGTCAAAGAACCGGTTGCCGTTGTTGCCACCCGTCTCGTCAGGCTTGATGAACGACCGGTCGTGGTGATGTAGCTCCAGTGTCCTAGCCTTCAGCGGGTCGTTGCTTGTCTGCACGTTCTCGAACTTCTGATGCAGCGAGAAGTTGGTCGTAATCAGCGTAGGCCCATCCCACCTCACCGGCTCACGCAGCTCCCGCTCTTTGTTCATGGCGATCTTCTCACGGCCTTGGCTCAGGTCGTAAGCCAAGTCAGCCATGTCTTCATCTTTGGCCGTGGTTAATTCATCGATTGTGCATGGCAGGTTATTCAGTACGCCACGGATTTTGTACAGCGCGTTCGACGTATCGTTCTTATTCAACATCAGGTCACGTGGTGTGCCGACCAAACTGTTGGCAGCGATCAGCGACAGCGACTTACCTGTCGTAGTTTCTGTGGAGTAGATCGACACAACCAAACAGCTGTTACCTGCAACCTTACCCAAGACCCCTGCTGTACCCAGCATCACAGCCGCGCGCATTGGTGCTGTGCCGGGGTTGTTCAGCATGCGCATAGCGTTGACCCACTCATCGCGTGAGCCATGTGGCTTGATGATCTCAGCGTAACGCGCAGCAGGACCTCGCAGTCTGCGATCAGTTGCGCCCGTAGGTGAGCCGATAATCTTTTCGCCGCACAAGAACGAGCCATCGTCTTGCCATCCGAACGCAATAAAATCAATGCCTGTCGGTGCTTGGTTCTGCACCATGGTTAAGTAGTCCATCAAATAACCCCGTAGTCTTTCTTGCATCCCCGCGTTTTTGACACTGAACACCTGCCTATTAAGTAGGAAGGTAGAAAACTCTTTGCCGATACTTGCGATCACTGCAAGCTCGTGGTCTTCTTCTTTCCAGCCAATCATCGGATATCTGATCGCTAATCTGAACGTAGACTTGCCAGATACAAAATCCTTGTACACGCCTGTGACGTGCATCGGGTACGGTGACGTTAGCTCCCAGTCAGTAGTCTCTATATCAACGGCGTTGCCGTTCGCGTCCTTGCCCTCAGTCTTGATCTTGATCTCTTTAAATATCTTCCCGTCTCGCTCTACGTACGGCGGTGGCAACTCTAGCTCGATAGCTTCCTCGCCGCTGACCTCAACCGTGCTGGTAGTCGATGACGTTAACTGCGCTGGGCTAGTGATCTTCCCTTTGTGTGGGCACCCCTTGCAACCCTCGGCGCACAGCTGTTCGAACTTCGCGCATGTTGTAGGGCCAGTGCCACGCCATCCATCTATCTTCGCCATGCTGTCTTGCAAGTCAAAGTCTGGATGCTTACCTGCCAGCATGATGATCGCTTCTTCAACATTGACTGCATGCTTAGCCATGCCACCGGACGCGCGCCACAGCGGTTCTGTAACTGGATTACCTGCTGCGTCTGTCACACCGCCTGATGCGACGAGTGCTGCGATCTGTTTGCAATGCTGAGCGACGATCTCGATACGCACATCACGCGAGTTAGTGACTGCCGACAACACACTGCTTGCGCCCTTCGACACGCGCTTCGGTGCAGCCTTAGTTACTTTGCCAAACCAAGGCTTTAACACAGTGAACAACTGCACTGGGTCATAGTCAGGTGAGTCTAACTTGCACTCGACTAACTTCCATGGAGTTTGTTTTTTGTGATGCGTACCAACTGGTCGCAGCACCATCGAAGGGTCGTGAATCTTCGACGTATCAATCGTTACATTTTTTTCTTCAAGCGCAAGACGCAACGCTGTTGATGCCTTCACCCAGTGCGCGGTGCTGATCGATTGTGTCAGCGGCCAGTAGCAATGCAAACCTTTGCCCGACGAGACGATCATCGGTGTCGGCATACCTATTTTGTTAAGCGCTGCGTTCAGCGCAGTCCAGCCTTCTTTCTGTGTTGCGTATGGCTTGTCTTCACCAATGTCTAAGTCAAGCGCTAATGTTTTAAACAGCGTAGCTTTTTCTTGTGTTCTGTACCACTTACGTTTTCCATTGTCACCAATGTATGCGTGGTTCGCAAACGCTCCAACGCCGAAGTACAAAGTCGTGTCTTGCTCTTGATCCCACTTGTGAATCGCAGCGACTGCATCATCGATGTTCGCAAACGACCCACGGTTCCAAAAGAAACCTCTTGGGTTCTGACCTGATGGATCAGGCTTGTGAGTGCAAATAACAAGTTCGTCTTGTTGGGCAAATACGCGAGTAAGAAAGTTTTTAGTATCCAATGCCGTGCCCTCAGATAGAAACCCCCGCCGAAGCGGGGGCGCGTTTTTATGCCTTATTCTATTACTCGTCGAAGAGACTGTCGAGCTTAGCCGACAATTCTTCTGAGGCTTTCACAGGAGCAACCGCAGGCTTTTCTTTTGGTGCTTTGGCAACAGGTGCCGGAGCCGCAGCGACTTCTTCCTCATAGGCTTCATCAACTGCCGGGGCAGCAATGGCCGGAGCTTTTTGCGGGGCAGCAATCGCAGGTCCAGATTGTCGTGGTGACAACTGACGGGTAGCAATCTTGACCGCATCACTCTCGATCAACTCTTCTACACGCGTGGATGCTTTCTCAGGCACGTAGTTCTTGCGGGTAAACGTAATCTTTGGATAACTCGCCGAGTCGTCAAACCCCATCTCAGTAATAACATCCTCAGTGCCCATGCCGTAGTTGTCTAAGTCTTTGACATACTCGCGCAGGTTCTTCATACCCGACACTGGCACAGTCAGACTGTAGACCTTGGTTGGGTCGGCAGCAGGTACCACAGCAAGGTGGCGCTGGTCTGAGCACATCTTTGACTTAGCACCGGACGGCAGTATCTTTGAGCCCAGAATGTTGTTCGGGCAGTCAGCGCAAGCACTGTGTACCGGCGACTCGATAGCCGCGTCAGGCTTTAAGCCATCGTTCGACCAGCAGTCAGGGCGCACGTCAGACGCAGACGCGTCGAATTGTTTGGCGTAGAACACCTTGGACACCCGTGGGTTTGCACCCACGATGATAGTATCGAGCGTAGTGCCGACAGTTGTCTCCACACCATCCTCGACCAGACGATACCGCCCTGCGCGAATGCTAATGCGTGGAATGTTGATGCCGTCTTTGACAAGCGCAGCAGTAATTGCAGACTTAACACCCGACTGTTGACGGGCAGCGATACGCGCAGCAATGTGCGCTGGGACTTGGGTTAGATTTGTCATGTTAGCTTTCCTTGTTTTGGGCTTTACGGAAGTTAAATACACGGGTGGACGAGAAGTCAACGCCCGGCGGTGGAGTTCCGTGTTCTTGCACGTAGCTCTTCACACCAGACTTCGATGCACGGGCCTCGACCATATCCCATGTATCGTTTGCTTTGCAGTAGCTAAAGAAGGCTTCGCGGGACGCAACGGTGGCCGTGTGGTGCGTTGACCAGTACCCCGTGCCCAACGGAGTTTTCACCGTGTCTAGTCCATCTTCCTGCGCCTTGGCTGTAAACCAACTCTCCAGCGCCTGAAGCTTTAAAGACAACTTAGCGCGGTCTGCCTTATGTGCTCGATCAAGTTCTTCGATCTCCCCACGCACACGCAGATACCGCTCTGCAGCGAGTTCGTAATTCATACTACCTCCTTACTATTTAACTAATCGTCACTGTTGACGCCACGAACCAGCGTCAAAAATTCCGCCAAAGTGTTTTGCTTCGCCCGCAGTCGGCGGTACAACTCTGCCTCGAAGCTGGTGGCGTAGATGTGCCACACAGTTGTTTTGCCAGTCGTAGTGATCCGGCGAATACGTGCATTTGCTTGTTCGTATTGCTCAAGTGAATAGATTGGTGCAAACCAAATAACATCTCTTGACCTAGTAAGTGTAAGACCGTGTGCTGCTACCTTCGGATGTGCCAGCAATATCTTGGGTTTATCTGTGTGTTGAAAGTCACTAAATATCTGATTGCGTTCTGTCTTCGATGTGTCACCGTTAACCATGGCTATGTCATAACCATCAGCGGTAAGCTTATCTCGCAACCACAACTGCACACCTTT
>Ga0255155_1000455_pt1 | contig 10835 bp, 9 predicted proteins | sample Atl_Atl_RepC_8h_FD_186025 | JGI IMG/M metagenome (GOLD analysis project Ga0255155, IMG submission 186025) | Freshwater microbial communities from Altamaha River, Georgia, United States - Atl_Atl_RepC_8h | ecosystem: Environmental > Aquatic > Freshwater > River | place: USA: Georgia | collected...
AAGAGCTAGATGCGTTGCTTGAGCCTGAACAGATTGAAGGCTTAACAGATGAGGATAATGCGCCACCAATTCCTATTGAGCCTAAAACAAAACAGGGTGATATATATCAATTAGGCAAACATAGGCTGATGTGCGGCGATTCATGTAGCGTTACAGACATGGAAAAATTATGTGACGGACAACTTGTGGATATGTGGTTAACAGACCCGCCATACAATGTTGCGTATGAAGGTAAAACAAAAGATGCATTAAAAATTAAAAATGACGAGATGGCTGACGATGATTTTCGTCAATTTTTGCGAAATGCTTATGTAACCGCTGACCTTGTTATGAAGCCGGGAGCAGTTTTTTATATTTGGCATGCCGATTTAGAAGGATATAACTTTAGAGGCGCAGCCCAAGATGCTGGATGGAAAGTACGGCAATGTTTAATATGGAAAAAATCAACAATGGTGATGGGAAGACAAGATTACCATTGGAAGCATGAACCATGTCTTTATGGATGGAAAGATGGCGCTGGGCATCTTTGGGCGGCAGACCGCAAACAAACAACAATTCTTGAGTTTGAAAAACCATCAAGAAACGGTGAACATCCTACTATGAAGCCTGTTGCTTTATTTGAGTATCAAATGCTTAATAACACAAAAGGCGGTGATATTGTGTTGGATTCATTTGGTGGAAGTGGAACTACCTTAATTGCGGCTGAAAAAAACAACCGGGTAGCAAGATTAATGGAACTAGACCCGAAATATTGCGATGTTATTGTTAAGCGATGGGAAGACTTCACAGGCAAAAAAGCTGTGTTGTTGACTCAAAACCCAGAAGCAGTAAACTAATGTAACACTTCCCCTTTATAAAATGTCACACGAACATCAGCCAACCGATGAGCAGCGCCGCCTAGTTGAATCGACTAGCGGTTTGGGCTTGCCGCACGAGCAGATAGCTATTCTTGTAGGGATAGATGACAAGACGCTACGCAAGCATTACCGCCACGAACTTGATGCGGGAAAGGCGAAGGCCAACAGCCAGATTGCCAAAACGCTCTATTCAAAGGCGCTTGCTGGAGACACAACTAGCCTGATTTGGTGGACAAAAAGCCAAATGCGCTGGTCTGAAACCGTTAAGCAAGAGTTAACGGGCGCAGATGGTGAGCCTTTACAGGGCATCCAAGTCTCATTTGTAAAGCCGAATGAGTGAAGCTCAAAACGCAATAGCCAAAGCCCAGTTCCCTGCGAAACTGGAATGCCTGTTCAACCCTGAGTCGATTCGCTACCGTGTCCTGTTTGGTGGGCGTGGTGGCGCTAAGTCGTGGGGGGTTGCTAGGGCGCTCCTGATTAAGTGCGTCCAAAAGCCTTTGCGTATCCTCTGCGCCCGTGAGTTTCAGACCTCTATCAAAGATTCGGTGCATAAGCTGCTGAGTGACCAAATCACGGCTATGGGCTTAGACAGCTTTTTTGAGGTCACGCAAGCCCAAATCCGGGGCAAAAACGGCTCAGAATTCAATTTCGTAGGGCTGAAAAACAACGTTGCAAATGTTAAGTCCTATGAAGGCGTGGATATTTGCTGGGTAGAGGAGGCTCAAACGGTGAGCCGCCACTCATGGAATGTGTTAATCCCAACCATCCGTAAAGAGAAGTCCGAAATCTGGGTCACGTTTAACCCAGAGCTAGAGACTGATGAAACCTACCAGCGATTTGTGGCAAACCCACCGCAGAACGCTGTGGTTCAGAAAATTAACTGGTCTGATAACCCGTGGTTTCCTGAAACCCTGCGGGAGGAAAAGGACACGCTAAAGAGCCGGGATATTCAGGCTTACAACACGGTCTGGGAGGGAATGTGCCGCCTGACCATTGATGGGGCTATCTTTGCTCGGGAAATGCAGATGGCAGAGGCTGAAGGCAGGATTACACGGGTTCCATTTGACCCTGTTAAGCCCGTCCATGCCGTGTTCGACTTGGGTTGGGCTGACATGACCGCAGTTTGGTTTGTTCAGTTCATCGGCATGGAAACCCGATTGATTCGGTACTACGAGGTTAACCAGACCACAATGACCGAAATCCTAGCCAAAATGCAGACATTTGGGTATGTGTACGACACGCTCTGGTTGCCGCATGATGCCCAGAACAAGACTTTGGCAAGCCAAGGCAGGAGCATTGAGGACATTGTTAGGGCGGCTGGGTACAAGACTCGGGTGCTTGAGCGAGTGCCTGTGGCTGACTCAATTAACGCCGCAAGGACGATGTTTAGGTCGTGCTATTTTGATAGAGAAAATTGCCACGAAGGGCTACAATGCCTGAGACACTATCGTTACGAGGTTGACCCTGAAACCAATCAATTTAGCCGTACACCGCTTCACGACCATTACAGTCACGGGGCAGATGCGTTTAGATATATTGGGCTGATGGTCAACGAACCTCGCCAGCGCAAGAGTCAGCGACAAATCCCGCACTCCTACGGGAGCGCACACAGTTGGATGGGCTAAACATGGCTACACAAACCAATCAGGACGATTACGACCCCAGAATCGACGAAGCCAAGCAGTTTCTGAAGATGGCTAACGATGCGGATACGATGAATCGTCAAGAGGCGCTTGAAGATTTAAAGTTTGTCAACGGCGACCAGTGGCCTGTTGAGCTACAAAACTCCCGCAACCTAGAATCCCGCCCCGTTCTGACAATTAACAAGCTGGATGGCTATTGCCGCCAAGTTGTTAACCAAATCCGTCAGCAACGCCCTCGTCCCAAAGTCCACGGGATGAACAGCCAATCCGATGCCAAGGTTGCCGAGGTTATCCAAGGCATGATTCGGCACATTGAGGCCAATTCCAACGCTGACAACGCCTATGACACAGCCGCAGATTACGCTGTTCGCATGGGTTGGGGTTACATCCGCATCCGCACAGACTACGTGCGTGAGGACAGTTTCGAGCAGGAAATCTACATTGACCCTGTGGATAACCCGTTCACAGTTTATTACGACATTAACAGCGTCTTGCCTGATGGCTCTGATGCCGAGCGTTGCCTTGTTACAACAATGCTCAGTAAAAAAGATTTCCACAAGATGTACCCAGACGCTGAAGACACGAGCTTTAGCCAGCGTGGTACGGGCGACAGTCAGTCTGAGTGGATTACCAAAGAGGATATTCGCCTAGCCGAGTACTTTTACACCGTTCGGACAAGAGAAAAGCTCTTGCTTCTGAGCGATGGAAGCAGCATCTTTGAGAGCGATTTCAAGAAATCTGAGCAGATGCTTGTTGCTGGCGGGGTGTACCCGATTGACGAGCGCATGAGCGTTAAGAAGTCAATTAAATGGTGCAAACTGACTGCTGTTGAGGTGTTGGAGGAGGGCGAGTGGCCCGGACGCTACATCCCCATCATTCCTGTTTACGGGCGGCATTGCATCGTTGGGGACAAGCGCAAGAAATTTGGCATGGTGCGTCACGCCAAAGATGCCCAGCGTATGTACAACTTCTGGCAAACCTCGCTCACCGAGTCGGTTGCACTAGCTCCCAAGGCCAAATGGATAATGGCAGAGGGTCAGGACGAAGGCCACGAAAACGATTGGGCACAAGCCAATACAAAGAGCTTCCCGCTTCTGCGTTACAAGCAGACGGACATTGAAGGTCGTCCAGCGCCAGCGCCCCAGCGACTTCAGCCTGAGCCGCCTCCTGCTGGCATCATGGCGGCATCAGCCTCAATTGATGACGATATTAAGACCCTGATGGGCATTTTTGACCCAGCACAGCTAAAGCAGGGCAATATCTCTGGCAAGGCTCTGAACGGGCAACAGCAACAGGTTGACCTGTCCAACTATGATTTCTACGACAACCTGACAAAATCCCAGTGCCAAGTTGCTCGTGTGATTCTTGACCTGATTCCCCGCATTTACGACACAGAGCGTGTTTTGCGGATTATTGGGGACGATGGCAAGCCTGATTTGGTAACGGTCAACGAGTATGATGCGGTCAACCAAGTGGTCAAGAACAACCTTGCTGTGGGTCTGTACGATGTGGTTATGGACACTGGCCCCGGCTACAACAGCCGCCGCCAAGCCGCAGTCGAGGCGATGACTCCGATTCTGGCGGCAGACCCTGCGCTCATGCAACAGATTGGCGATTTGTGGTTCCGCAATCAAGATTTCCCCGGCGCAGACATTATTGCTGACCGCTTGGCTACGCTTAACCCGCTGGCGCAGTTGGACGAGAAGTCCGATATACCGCCCCAAGCGCAGATGGCTATTAAGCAACTCCAAGCCCAAAACCAGCAAATGCAACAGGCGCTGGAGCAATTCCAAGTTGAGCGCAAACAGCGTATGGACATTGAGTCTGTTAAGCAAGAAGCCGAAACAAAGCGTGAGCTTTTGCGTCAAACCGGCAAGGCTTTCAACGTCGAAACGATGGCAGAAGTGCGGGTCAATGACCAGAACACCCGTTCGATTACCTCGCAGAACAAGATGGAAATTGAGGCGATTGTCCAGTTGCTTTTGCACAACATGGACACCGCAAGGCTGAATCAGGAGATTGAGCGTCGAAATGCCGAGCAACGAGCCGCCATGCAGTTTGCGGCGCAGGATGTTGACAACCAACAAAATCCATTGATGGGACAATAAAACCGTGGTAAATTAGCCACAAACCTTACCAGTGAGGTTCACTGGGCTTAAATCGTAGGGATACGTATGTCCGAAAACCAAGCTAGTAACGTTGTAACTAGCGAAAATGCGGCTGAGTTCTATGCACAAAAGTTGGGTTTAGCCCCTGCGGAACCAACACCCGAGGCCGATGTTGCAGAAACGCAACAACAGGAGCCGGGAACGGAAGAAGTAGACGGGAGTGAGCCTGAAGCGAAAGAGGAAGCCAAGTCACAGGACGAGCCTAAAAAGGCGAATCCGAAACTGGAAAGGCGCTTTAGCGAGATTACTAAGCAGCGTGAAGAAGCTCGCCGTGAGGCAGAGGCTGAACGCCAGCGTAGGGTTGAGCTAGAGGAAAGATTGGCGGCGCTTGAACGTCAACAGGCTCCAAAACAGCCCGTGGTTGACCAAGAACCCCAACCGAGTCAGTTCCAAGATGCGTTTGAATATGCCAAGGCTCTAGCAGAGTACACGGCTGACAAGCGGATTGAGGAAATGAAACGGCAGGAAGCCGAGGCTAAAGTTGAAGCCGAACGCCAAAAAGTCATTGAGACTTGGACGCAGAAGGTGGAGCAAGTCAAAGCTGAATTGCCCGACTTTGATGACATGGTTGCATCTTCTGATGTGGTTGTGTCTAACGATATTCGTGATGCCATCCTAGAGAGCGATGTAGGGCCAAAAATCCTATATCACCTCGCAGAGAACAGCGAATTCGCCAAAAAAGTTGCGGCTATGCCAACTCGTGCGGCCTTGAAGGAAATCGGTAAGCTAGAGGCGCGATTTGAGGCGAAAGCCGAAGAAAAACCTGTGGCAAAAAGTAAAGCGCCAGCGCCTGTCACGCCTATCCGTGCAGCTTCTGGTGTAGCTGAAACCAAAATGTCCAGCGATGGGCAATGGTATGGAAGTTACGCCGAATGGAAAGCAGCACGTAAAGCGGGTAAGGTTCGCTGACAACCCTTTTTTGTTCATCGAATTTTTCTTGAAAAGGAGAGCGTAAATGTCAAACACGCTACTTACCATTAGCAAGATTACCAACGAAGCGTTGATGGTCTTGGAAAACGAACTTACCTTCACCTCTGAAGTTGACCGTAACTACGACGACCAGTTCGCTGTTGTTGGCGCAAAGATTGGCGCAACTGTGAACGTTCGCCGCCCCGGTCGTTTCATCGGTACAACTGGCCCTGCGCTGAATGTTGAAGATTTCAACGAAACCAGCACTCCCGTCACGTTGTCCACCCAATTCCACGTTGACACCCAGTTCACCACTCAGGACTTGGCTCTTTCGCTGGATATGTTCTCTGACCGTGTGTTGAAGCCTGCCGTAGCCGCAATCGCAAACAAGATTGACTATGACGGTCTGACCACCGCCCGTTTGAACACCGCCAACATCGTCGGAACCCCCGGCACTCCTTCTAGCGACCTCGGTACATACCTGACCGCCGCCGCTTATCTGGATGCTGAAGGCGCTCCCCGTGATGGTCGTCGTTCTTGCATCGTTGAACCCTTCACTTCTGCGACCATTGTTAACAGCCTCAAGGGTCTGTTCGTGCCGCAAGAGGCGATTGGCGAGCAATACCGCAAGGGCTTGATGGGTCGTGACTCTGCTGGCATGAACTGGAAACTTGACCAGAACGTGAACGCACAGACCTTTGGCTCGTTCAACGGTACTGCTACCGCTGACACAACCACAAGCAACGCTGGCATCCTGACCTCTGGCTGGGCTTCTACTAGCACTATCACCATCACCAAGTCTGGTACTGTGACCCCCAACGTGGGCGACACTTTCACCATTGCTGGCGTGTATGCTGTGAACCCCCAGAACCGTCAAGCCTACGGCTCCAACCGCCTCCGCAATTTCGTCATCAAGTCGATTAGCGGTTCCACCGTGGTTGTCAGCCCCGCCATCATCAGTGGTGGTCAGTTCCAGAACGTCAGCATCCCGAGCGCCAGCGCAACGGCTGCTATCACGTTCTACAACACTTCTGGCACAGTCTCTCCGCAAAATATCATCATGCACCGCAACGCCTTCACGCTTGCGATGGCTGACCTTGAGTTGCCCGAGGGTGTTCACTTTGCTGGTCGTGCTTCCGACAAGGAAATCGGTCTGTCCATGCGTGTTGTCCGTCAATACACCATCAACAACGACTCTATCCCGACTCGTATTGATGTGCTGTACGGCTGGGCGCCCTTGTATCCCGAACTCGCTTGCCGTGTGGCTTCCTAATCAACTTCACTAGGAAAGGAAACAGATTATGTCTAATCCCGGCCCCGCATCAACCGTAACCCCCGTCTACCTGCTTAACGGTAACGCCGCTGATGGCGTTGCTGTTGGTGTGGCTAGCGGCTTGGTTGGCTTTTATGGCAAAACCCCCGTTGCACAGGCTGGCGCTATCACTGCGCTGACTGCTGCACCGACTACCGCTGAGTTTGTGGCAGCTACCAATGCCATTATCACAGCGCTCAAGAATGTTGGCATCACAGCCTAATCTTGACTGACCGAGCCACCCTGCTTAACTGTGGGGTGGCTTTTTCTTTGGAGACACAATGCACGTAATGATTGCGATTCCCGCCTATACGGGCGTGGTACACGTATCAACGATGCGCTCCCTCTTTACCGATTTGATTGATTTGGTTCAAAGGGGCGACAGATTTACACTGGTTGACGATATTGGAAACGCCTTAATTGCAGATTCAAGAGGGGTGATTGCCACCCGCTTTTGGGAGTCAGACTGCGATTGCTTGGTATTTGTTGACAATGACGTTAGCTGGGAAAAGGGCGCTCTTTTGCGTCTGATTGATGCCAAGGCTGATGTGGTCGGCGGGGTGTATCCGATGCGCCGTGACCCGATTCAGTACCCTATTCATTATCTTGACAAGCCAGAATTGTGGGCAGACCCCGAAACAGGGCTTTTGGAAGTTAAGTCAATTCCAACAGGGTTTATGAAGTTAAGCCGAGAGTGCATTGGTAAGATGATTGAGGCTTACCCAGACAAGCACTATTACACGGCAGAGCGTGACAAGCAGTTTTACCCGCTTTTTGACCATATTTTTGAGGATGGTTACAAGTGGGGCGAGGACTTCAGTTTTTGCATTCGCTGGCGCAAAATCGGCGGCAAGGTATGGATTGACCCAGAAATGGCGATGGGGCATACTGGGCTAAAGATTTTTGAAGGGCACATTGGAAAGTGGTTAAAAAGCCGCTAATGGGCTAGAATTAAATATCTTTCAAAAGGAAGGTCTATGGCTATCTCCTCCACCATTCGCTCTATTGGCAAAACAACGGCTGTTTCGGTGGGGGCAAGCGCCACCTCTGAAGTGCTAATTACCTCAAGCACAAACGACCAAAACACGTTTGTTTCGCTGATTAACACTGGCGCAACCTCCGTTGCTGTTAAGTTTGGCCCGACAGGGTTGAGCGCTCCTGTTTTGCCCGTAAGCGGCTCCACAACTGGCGATTTTGTTCTGCCGCCGAGCATGAACAACGCCATCATTTTTGAAGTCCCGACCACTCCTTGCTATGTGCGAATGATTGGTTCTGCGGCTGGCCCGTCCATCGTTTATGTGACTCCTGTGGGGCTGTAATGTCTAACCCGGCTGATTCCTCAGTTCAAAATCTGCTGCCAGTTCAGGCGTATTTCTCAACTGATGGCGAATTTCAGACCTTCATTGGTCAGGGTCAGCCTTTTTACGCCTCGGTTGACCCGCAACAGTCTGGTCTGCACATCACTAATAGCACGATTGACAGCACGACGATTGGTGCAACAACCCCGTCATCGGCTATTTTCACGACTGCCCAAGTCAATACTGCGCCAGCCACCGCTTTGGATGTGGCAAACAAGCAGTATGTTGACGGATATGTCGCTGGTATTTCTTGGAAGCCGCCCGTAAATTATGGGACAACAGGAAATATCACGCTTTCTGGTCTATCAACTCAAGGCGGCGGTGATTGGGGTTCTGCGCTGACCGCAGGAATGCGGATTCTGGTTAAAAACCAAACAGCGCAAGCAGAAAACGGGATTTATGTTGTCGCATCAGGAGCTTGGACTCGTTCGGAAGATTGCAGCACTTGGGATGAGTTGGTTTCCGCAATTTGTTTTGTTGAGTCTGGTAGCACTCTCGGCGGTTCTGCTTGGTATTGCCCTGCTCAACCCGGTGGAACACTCGGAACTACTGCTGTTACATGGTCTAACTTTTCGGTAGCGGCTACTTACACTGCCGGCACGGGGCTGACGCTCTCGGGCTATCAGTTCAGCATCACCAACACAGGTGTTGCGGCGGCAACATACGGCTCTGGGTCTAGCGTCCCTGTTTTTGCAGTTAACGCTCAAGGCCAACTGACCTCGGTGACAAACACCTCGATTTCGATTAACGCAAATCAAATCACATCGGGGACTGTCACCAATGCCCAGCTTCAAAATAGTAGTTTTACGCTCAATGGAACTTCTGTTACTTTGGGTGGTTCTGCGACAATCACTGCGGCAAATCCTCAGACTCTTACGTTCGGGACGGGACTAAATACTGGTAGCTATGACGGGTCTGCCGCCACCACGATTAGTCTTGCAAACACAGGCGTAAGCGCATCCACCTATGGCTCGGCATCTGCTGTGCCTGTTTTTGCGGTAAACGCCCAAGGGCAGATTACCAGCGTCACCAACACCAACATCAGCATTGCCAATACGCAAGTTACGGGGCTGGGCACAATGTCCACCCAGAATGCTAGTGCGGTGGCGATTACTGGCGGCACGGCAACGGGGCTGACCAATCTTGGCGCTGATTACTTGCAGTTCAACACGGGAGCGACAGTAACTCCTGCTGTTGGCAAGATTTGGTGGGATGGCGGCACGACTGTAAATGTGGGCATGACTACCAACGTGACGGGTCATGCGTTGGAAGACCAGTACTATTACATCAAAGCCTCGTCAGCAATTACCAAAGGCCAAGTGGTGATGTTTACAGGCTCTGTGGGCGCTTCTGGCGTTGCCACGGGTGCGCCAGCCACAGGGGTTGCTGATGGCTCTTACATCATGGGTATTGCGGCAGAGAACATTGCCTTAAACGGCTTTGGACTTGTGCAGTACGAGGGAACCTTGCGTAACGTCAATACCTCTGGGATTGGCGATGGTGAGGTTCTTTGGTACAACCCTGCGGTTACTGGTGGCTACACAGCTACTAAGCCAAGCGCACCAAACGTCAAGGTTCAGGTTGCGGCTGTGATTAACGGCAACAGCAGTGGCGGTGGCGTTATCCTGGTTCGTGTTAATGCTGGTTCTGTGCTTGGTGGCACGGACTCAAACGTGCAATTTGGCTCTTTGGTTAACAACGACCTCATCCAATACAACAGCACGGCTGGATATTGGGCGAACGTTGCTCCTAGCTCGGTTTCGGTTGGAACAGCCACAAACCTTGCTGGCGGCGCTGCTGGGTCTGTGCCTTACCAAACCGCATCGGGCACGACTGCAATGCTTGCGGCGGGTACAAGCGGTCAAGTCCTGTCAATCAACGGCTCTGGCTTGCCAACATGGTCAACGCCAACGGCTTATGCAACGGTGACTGATGACACAACGACCAACGGAACCCGATATATTCTGTTTGCCAACCAAACCACAGGCAACTTGACCACAGAATATGTTTCTTCCACTAAACTTCAATTCAACCCAAGCACAGGCGCTTTGAGAGCAAGCCAGCTTGTAATCGCACCGTAAGGAACCGACATGGGACAACTAGTTTTTCAAGCAAACCTCGGTGGAGCAGTTAACCTTGCTGGCCCTAACACCGCTTCCACGGTCACATTCACCTTGCCCAGCGCCGATGGCACAAACGGGCAAGCATTGGTTACAAACGGCTCGGGAACGCTGTCATTTAGCTCTGTAACAACTTCTCCGGGCGGCTCCAACACCCAGCTTCAGTACAACAACAACGGGGCTTTTGGAGGCATTACAGGCTTTACCTACAACGGTACAACCGTAACCTTCACAAACCCGACTGTTACCAACTACACCGAGACTGCTTACACGGCAAACTCAAGCACGGCTATCACGCTGGCGCTGACAAACGGCACGGTTCAAATCATCACCTTGACGGGCAATGCCACGATTACCATGCCGACAGCGGCGGCTGGCAAGAGCTTTATTCTGTTCCTCAAACAAGATGGAACTGGTAGCCGCACGGTCACATGGTCAACTGTTAAATGGCCCGGTGGCACAGCACCG
>Ga0255155_1000461_pt1 | contig 10643 bp, 8 predicted proteins | sample Atl_Atl_RepC_8h_FD_186025 | JGI IMG/M metagenome (GOLD analysis project Ga0255155, IMG submission 186025) | Freshwater microbial communities from Altamaha River, Georgia, United States - Atl_Atl_RepC_8h | ecosystem: Environmental > Aquatic > Freshwater > River | place: USA: Georgia | collected...
TATTGGACAATCAACGCCACCGTTGAATCCGAGATAGGTTTTTTAGCCCGGTTCCAAGGAAGGGAATCTTTGAATTTTTGGACCCAGCCTGGCTTGGACAAGGCATTTTCTTCTGATGGTTTTTCCAATGTCGGGTGCATTTCCGACGAGAGATTTTGGCTTTTCATGCTCTGGCAACCCAGCGCCTGAATCATGAAAAAGACAACTATGGGAAAAAACCTATTGCATGGCATACTTGCCCAAATATCAGCGCCAGCATGTTTTGCAATAGAAGTTATTGAATACTGCCCTGCTAAATCACCTGTTTTGCAAATACCACTATTCTTTGTAAAAATCTTCCAAACAAAACAGGAAGAATACCGCCGAGACACCAGCCTATCTTTCCTAGTCTTCCCTTTTGCTTTACACAAGAACTCGACTTTTCAATCTTGGAATGCTTTTGGTAAAAACTACAAATCTTGAGGGTATTTTTTCCAAGGCCGTTTTCGACAAGGAGGTCGAGCTTGGCCAATCGCTGGCGTATTCGCCACAAACTGATCATCACATTCTGCCTTAGCGCAGGCATTGTTACCCTTCTATTGCTGGGTACCTTGAAGGGTTTTTGGTCTTACTACCAGACCATGAACAGCATCCGCAGCGATCTTGGAGAGTTAAAAACCGCACAGGAATTAAGAGAAATACTCGCCCAGCTTGCGGCACCGGGAAAACTCGAACATTTGCTGGATGAACCGGAAAAACTCTCCCGCGAAGTCAATTCGGCACGCCAAAAAATTCTCGAATATGAAGTCCTGCTTCAGGAAACCAACGCTCGTTTGTTCACCAAGCTGCCCGATCATTACGAAAGGGGAATGCTAGCCGACCTGAACAGGGAGCTGGATTCTTTTCAGGGTGCCGCTTTGAAATTCCATGAACCCATGGTGCGCGGGCCGGGCGAAAACCCCACCGTGGACCCCAGATTAAAGGCCATCCGCCAGCAACTTGCCAAGATGGAACTTAACAGCACCCAACTGCGCGACAAAATCCACGACGACCTGGCAGGCAGCCTTAATGAATCACGCAGGGCGTACCAGGTAAGCCTTTGGATTATCGTGCCATCCTGCGGCATAGGTCTGCTTTTGCTGGCTGGAGTTTTGTATTCCTTCTACGGATGGATCTTCTATCCCATTCGCGATCTGGAAGCAGGGGTAAGCCAGGTGGCACGGGGTGACTTCAATCACCGCATTGAGGTCAAAAGCGGCGATGAAATGGAAGCCCTCGGCGAAGCATTCAACCATATGACTTCCCGCCTCCGGGACCTGTACACCGACCTGGCCCGCCAAGTGAATGAGCGCAGCAGGCAACTGGTTCGTTCGGAAAGGCTGGCAAGCGTTGGTTTTTTGGCAGCGGGTGTGGCCCATGAAATCAACAACCCCCTGGCAGGCATCGCCTTTTGCAGCGAGGCATTGGAATCCCGGTTGAAAGATCTCAGAGCCGCCGCCCAGAAGCTAACCCGCGAGCAGGAACCAAGCGTACTCGAGGATTTTGCCAAATACTTGAAGCTGATCCAGGATGAGGCATTCCGCTGCAAGAACATCACCGAGAAACTTTTGGACTTCAGCCGCACTGGCGAGAAAAAACGCGAACCGGTCAATCTTTCCAAGCTAGTGCATGCCGTGCTGGATGTCACGAAGCACCTTCAAAACTCTAAAGGCAAGACCATCCAAATCGCCGAGGAAGCACCCATCAACGCATGGATCAACGGCGAGGAAATACGCTCGGTCGTGCTGAACCTTGTGGTAAACGGCTTGGACAGCATGGACGAGGGTGGCAAACTCACCATCCGGCTGCGCGAGGTGGATAACCGCGCCGAACTGAGGTTCCAAGACAGTGGCTGTGGAATGTCGCAAGAGGTTCTTGAGAATATCTTTGAACCATTCTTCACCATGAACCGGACCGGCAAAGGCACAGGGCTTGGGCTTACCATCAGCCATCGTATTATTCAGCAGCACGGCGGCGAGATTGAAGCCACCAGTGAAGGCCAAGGCAAGGGCAGTTGTTTTATTGTCCGCCTGCCCCTGCACCCCGCATCGCACCAGGGTTACACCACACAAGACAACTCCAGGGAGAACCCTCCCCGGGTAATGGCGCTTAGCGCCTGAGAAAATTCCTTAAAGGAAAGGGTTTGCATATGAGCATGAAAGATTCCCACGATCAGCAGATGGCCGCCAGTACGCGTCCTTCCGCGAACCGACTTCGGGTGCTGTTTGTGGATGATGAAAAATCTTTGCAAGAGTTCATGCGCACCGAGCTGCCCAGGCTTGGCCACGAGGTAACCGTCTGCCCGGATGGCAAAACCGCGATGAAAGTCTTGGAAAAATCATCCTTTGACGCTGCCATATTGGATCTTCGCATGCCCGGAATGTCCGGCATCGAAGTACTGGAGCATTTGAAAAAAGTTTCCCCCGATACCGAGGCGGTCATGATGACCGGCCACGCCAGCATGGAAACCGCCATTGAAGCGGTAAGGCTTGGCGCGTTCGATTACATCACCAAGCCATGCAAGATGGCAGAGATCGAAACCGTACTCTTGAAGATCATCGAAAAGCGCGACCTGAAGAACCGCAACCAGGCGCTGCAAAGCAGGCTCAGCGCCGTGGAAGGCCCCTCGGTTCTAATTGGCAAGTCACCCAGCATGGCTGGTGTTCACCGACTTATCGGCACCGTTGCTCCCAGTGACACAACAGTATTAATTCTTGGCGAAACAGGAACCGGCAAGGAGCTTGCCGCACGCACCATCTGGCAGCAAAGCAAGCGCGCGGATGCCCCGTTCATTCCCGTAAACTGTGGCGCCTTGTCCGAAAATCTTGTGGAAAGCGAATTGTTTGGCCACCGCAAGGGCGCATTCACCGGGGCTGACCGCGACCACAAGGGCCTGTTCGAGGTTGCAAACGGTGGCACGCTATTTCTCGATGAAGTGGGGGAACTAAACAAGAATATTCAGGTGAAGCTGTTGCGCTTTTTGGAATCAGGCGAGATTCGCAGGGTCGGTGAATCCGAGCCGTTCCGAACCGATGTGCGTGTTCTGTGCGCCACCAACCGCGACTTGCGCGAAATGATCAAGGCGGATGAGTTTCGCGAAGACCTTTATTTCCGCATCAACACCTTCGAACTCAAACTCCCCTCGCTGAAGGAACGCAGGCCCGATATCCCGGATCTGGCCCGACATCTGCTGGCACGCGCCATGCGCAGGCCGCTGGAGTTTGTAAAGGATCTGATCAGCCCCGAGGCGGTTGATGTTCTCTTGGAACACACCTGGCCGGGAAATGTGCGTGAACTGGCCAATGTCATGGAATACGCAAGCATTCTTTCCGGGGGTGAACAGGTGCAACCCGAGCATCTGCCAAGCCATCTGCGCGATGCATCCAACGGGGTGCCCACGCTTTCGCTGGTACAGGGTTCCCAGGCAACCGGCACACGCACCCTGGAACAGATCGAAATGGAACATCTGTTGCGCGTGTTGGACAAGCATCAGGGCAACAAGGCCACTGCCGCCGCCGAGCTCGATATCAGCCTGAAGACCCTTTACAACAAGCTGAACAAACTTCAGATCCAGCAGCAGGATCCACGAAGAATGGTGGGTTAATCTCTTTACACGGAAGGCTCCATCATGCAGTGGTACATCCTTTGCGGTTGCGTGGTTCTGATCGGTGTAAATTGGATGGCGTGGAAGCAGGCCGGTTCCATGGTTCGGGTTTCCTCGGCCGGCAATCGCACCGCCAAGCCCGAGCATCTTTCCAAGCTTCAGAAAATCTGGGTGCTGCTGAAAGGCGTGAACCTTCCCAGGCGGGCCAATGAAACAGTTCCCTCGGATGTTGACTTGCATTACCAGACACATACCTTCAGTGGTTCGCAAGGCAGCCTGGAAGCCTGGCACATACCGGCAAGAAACTCCGCCAAGCTGGCTCTCCTTTTCCATGGCTATGCCCGCAACAAATCGACACTGCTTGCAGAGGCGAAGCTTTTTCACCAGATGGGCGTTTCGTGCCTGCTTGTGGACTTTCCCGGTTCTGGTGCCTCGCAAGGCAACAAAGTTACTTTGGGAATGCAAGAAGCCCATGATGTGATGCAGGCTGTGAACTATGCCAGGGAACACTGGCCAGATCAGGAACAGATCTTGTTTGGTCACTCGATGGGTGCAGTGGCCATGCTTCGCGCCGTGGTAGATTACAAGCTGGATGCCAACAGCATGATATTGGAATCACCGTTTACCACTCTTCTGGAAACCGTGGGTGCCCGCTTCAAGGCAATGGGTGTGCCACCCTATCCGCTGGCGCATCTGCTGCTATTTTGGGGTAGTGTTCGAATTCAACTCAATGGTTTCAGGCACAAACCCATCGAGTACGCAAAGCTGGTACAGAGTTCGGTGCTTCAAATCCATGGTGAAGGCGACCGCCGGGTGCCATACAAGCGTGCCTTGCAAATGTTTAATAACCTGAAGGGTGAAAAAACTTTTGTCGGGTTCCCGAACTGCGGCCATGAATCGCTGGCGGCAAAGGACCCGCAACGCTGGAAAACCGCGGTAGCCGATTTTCTGGGCATCCCACATCCACAGCAATACCGCCACGCCGCTTAGGGAAGTTCTATTTGGAAAGGCTTACCGCTTCTTCCCAGTGTTCGTAAAGCGTTTCCAGTTTCTGTTTGGTTTCCTCCAGGGATTTGGTCACCTGTTTGACCTTGTTGCCATCCCTGTATAGATCCGGGTCGATCATTTGTTTTTCCAACTGGTCGCGTTCCTGTTCCAGTTTGGCAATATCCACCTCGATATCCTCGACTTTTCGATAGGGGAACTTTCGTTTCTTTTTGGGCTCCTGCTTTACCTGCTGCCTGGTTTGTTCCTGTGCGGGCTTAGGTTTGGTTTCAGCCTGCAGGTTCATTCTTTCATAAAGTTCAAAGTTGCCAGGCACCACCTTGATGCCACCAAGGCCATCCATCACCACCAGCATGTCCACAACACGGTTCAACAGATAGCGATCATGGCTGACAAGGATGGCCGTGCCGGTGAATTCCAGCAAGGCTTCCTCCAGCGCGTCGCACGCCCACAGGTCCAAGTGGTTGGTTGGCTCATCCAGCACCAACACATTGGCCCCCTCGCGGACCAGCCTGGCCAGGCAAGCCCTGCTTTTTTCACCACCGCTCAGCGAAGAAACTTTCTGGTTCACCACATCGCCCTGCAAACCAAAACGACCAAGAAGATCGCGCATTTCCTGTTCGGTAATATTGGGATCATTTTCGGGCCACGAGGCACGAAGCACTTCCAAGGCGGGGTCAAGGTTGCGCAAGTGCTGGTCGTAGTAACCGAACTGGACCTGATGCCCGAGCTTAACGGTTCCAGAATCGGGCTTCAGATTTCCCAGAAGCATGGAAAGCAGGGTGCTTTTACCGCAGCCATTGGGTCCGTAGATGCCCAGTTTTTTTCCGCGCTGCAACTGGAAGGAAAGCTTCTGGAACAGGGGTTTGTCAAACTTTTTGGAAACCTCGGATACCTCCAGCACCAGGTCACCCGTCCGTTTCACTTCGCCAAAGTGCATGCGGGGCGATTCCAGAAGAACCGGTCGCTTAAGCCTTTCCACCCGGTCGAGTATCTTTTGCCTGCCCTGGGCCTGGCGGGCCATCTGTCCGGCGGAGTTTCTGCGAATGTACTCTTCCTGTTTTTCAATGTGCTCACGCTGTGCCTCGTAGGCTTTTAGCGCGGCTTCGTACCGTTCCCTGCGCAATCGCCAGTACTGCTGAAAATTACCTGGATAATCATTGAGCTGTTTTCCCGCCATCTCCAGAATGCGATTCACAACCCGATCCAGGAAGCATCGGTCATGGCTGACGATCAGCATCGCCTGTTTCTGGCGAACCAGGTATTCCTCGAGCCATTTCACGGTCCCCACATCCAGATGATTGCTCGGCTCATCCAGCAGCATCACATCGGGGGAACTAAGAAGCAGCTTTGCCAGCATGAGCCGGCCAATCTGACCCCCTGAAAATTGATCCACAGGCTTGTCATATTCCGCACGGGTGAAACCCAGACCATCCAACACTTCCTCAATCCGATGATCCACGGTGTAGGCATCATTCTGGTGCAGGGCTTCATTCAGGCGGTCGTATCGTGCGGAAAGGCCGGCATGAAGGTTTTCATCGCGGCATTGGGCAAGTTCATCCGCCACACGAACCAACTCTTCCTGCAAGGCCAGAAATTCATCCAGGGCGGATCTGGCTTCCTCAAAAAGGGTGCGGCCCTTTTCAAACTCGGCGTGCTGCCTTAACAGGGCCACCCGCGCACCGGCATGCAACCGCACATCACCTGTATCGGGCTGATCTAATCCCGCCAGTAGCTTCATCAATGTGGATTTGCCCGCACCGTTTGGACCCACCAATCCCACGCGGTCGCCCGCACGCAGTTCGAAGCCGATTCCCTCGAACAGCGGATCTCCGGAAAAAGCCCGTGACAAATCTTCGCAGCTTAGTAATAGCATCCATCACCCGGTGTGCCGGCAGAAAGGCTAATGTTACCTTTATTCTACCTTACACCATTATGGCTACGAATTGACCATGCCGGGGTAAACATCATCTGAACCAATAGGGGTTTCTCAATCCCACATAGTTGGGATAGACACCATAGGCATATACCGGCGGGTTCCAGATCGGGTTCAACGGGGCTACCACCGGGACGGAAACGATGGGAACCACAGGCACCACGGGTACCACAGGTTGATACACCACCGGGTAATAAGGGTAAATTCGGCGAGGGTAGGGGTAATACCACGAAAAAGTCTGCGGGTAACCATTGTTGTAAGAAAGGGTAAAACTACCCCGGGTGCCAAACGCATTGGTACCAAAACTGGAGGCATACCACGAGGAACCATATGGCGTGTAAAAGGATTGGTAATTCGTGTAGATCTGCGCTTGGGCAGCACCTGCCAGAAATATTGTTGCCAAAAGTGTGAACATGAAATTTTTCATAAATCGATACCATAGACATTTATCTGCTCATGGTAGTAACGATTGAATGAATTATTCTTGCGAGGATGATTTGAATTCTTTGTGATCTTTTTCAAAGAACACCCTGGATTCCCGGAAAGCTTTCTCAAGGGGACCTACGAGATCTTTTGCTTTTTGTGTTTCGTTGGCCAGCAACGCGTCGCGTATTTCCTCCATACATTCCCTTAATTCCTCTATAGCCTTGGCTGCCTCAGGAGCGTAAATTCCAGTTCTAAGAAAATACCCAATTTGAAGTTTCCTGGATAACAGGTCCCACTTTTCCAGCTGTCTGATAGCCTCCTCTTTTTTTCCAGACCTTACAGCAACCACGGCATCTGCACGAACCCGAATGATTTCCGCCATCGCCTCGCCTGGACCGGGGTAATAAAGAAACAGGGCGACCATGCTGAATACCACCAACCCAAGAAGGGTTACCAACCCCAAAACTTGTCCGCTGACTTTTTTATTCCAAACCGAGGCCGGCTGACTTTGAACAGGAGATTTTTCCCTTTGAAGCCAGTTCTCGAACTTTCCAGAAACATCAAACAAGCGAAGGCATATGCCCACAAAAACCAATAACACCCAACCAGCCAGAGCAACTGGTTCAAGAATTTCAATCTTTTGGGTTATTTTGGGGACGATCTGATCTGTGGAAACCGATTGGTCAAAAACAAATGGACTGGTCCAGTCATCAAATGCATGTGTATGGCTGGCCTCTTCCTGAGCAAAGTAAAGTGGCTGTTCCATGCCATAACCTATCAGAATGGTACAGGTGGCAAGACCAATAAAAAATAGTGCTATTTTCTTAAAACCAAATAACCAACCCATCCAGAGAATAAGGCCTAGGTTAATTCCTATTCCAAGTTCAAAAAGAACAAAGGCAGCTCCCACGGAATTACCATGTTCGAACATGAGTCCGAGACGCATCATTCCCTGAAGTGGACCGGTGTAGAATGGAATCGCCAAAACGCCCATCAAAAGCGGGGAAACCCAGTCGGTATGCCTCATGGAAAGACCGAGAATTCCATGAGGCAGGAGGCCCGAAACCAAACCTGTAAAAACCAATGCAATGTAAACGCAAAACATTGCAGGATTGATGGATTCTCTTGCCGCACATACCAGCACTGAAACCAACCTGCCCAAACCCGGTGGACTGGGTTGTATTTCCTGGATGGCAGCGCCAGAGTCATCGTTTTGAAAATAATATTCCCAGATGAAACCAGCACTAATGGCCAGAATAAGTGAAGCCACACCAAAACATAAAATGACAATCGGATCTGAAAGCGTAACACCATACAAAAGGGATAATGGATTGATATGCGGTGCCGCAAGAACAAAGGCAAGAACAGTTCCACTTGACACACCGGAACGCAACATTTGCCTTGCGATGGGTATGACGCCCAGGGAACATACCGGAAGCAACATTCCCACACCCCAGGCCCTGAGAAGTCCCTTCCAGCCGGTATTGCCGAAAAGCCTTCTTATTCCCTCCGTTCCCATCATTCGCTGCATGATACCAGCAACCAAAAGCCCGCAAAAAATCGTGGTAGATGACTCGACCAGTAGTTGGCCTGTTCGAATCAAAACACTCCAAAACATGGTGGAAATCATGATGGCCTCTTTTTCATCAGAAGGGAACTTTGACGGATTCCATCAGTTCCCTGATGATGCCGGTAGATTCATGTTCAGAAGTCGCAATCCTTACACCTAGCACAGGAATGGCTACTTCTTGAATATCATCCGGGGTTACAAAATCCCTTCCTTTCAAGAACGCCCAGGCCTGTGCTATCCTTTGCCAGGTTAATATTCCCCTTGGGCTAAGCCCCAACGCTATTTTCGGGTGGCAGCGCGACGCGGTTGCCAAATCAACAAGGTATTTGCGGACATTTACCTCGACAGGAATACCAGCTACCACCTTTTGCAAAGCATTCAATACAGCACGGTCAATTGAGAATTCTGATTCCTGTTCAAGGTTAAGGCTACCCACAGCACCCGCAAGCATTTCCATCTCATCTTGTGGACTTGGATAACCAACCGATAGTTTCATGGCAAACCTGTCTAGTTGGGCCTCTGGTAGTGGATAAGTTCCATGGTGTTCAACCGGGTTCTGGGTTGCTATGACAAAAAAAGCATCGGAAAGTGGCAGGCAATCTCCATCAATGGTTACCTGTCTTTCTGCCATTGCCTCCAACAATGCGCTTTGTGTTCTAGGTGTTGTACGGTTGATTTCATCTGCCAAAAGAACGTCAGCAAAAACAGGCCCCCTGATAAAATCAAATTCCCTGGTTTTCTGGTTAAACACCGAAAAACCAGTAATATCCCCGGGAAGAAGGTCTGGCGTGCATTGAACCCTGGCAAATGTTCCACCTACGGCCCTGGCTAGGGCTTTTGCCAATGTGGTTTTTCCCAAGCCTGGCATATCTTCCAAAAGCAAATGGCCCCTTGCAAGTATGCATGCAAGCACTTTTTCCATAAGTTCGCTTTTTCCCCTAAGTGACTGGTTAAGGGCTTTTCTTATTTCCCGGATATTCGTCGCAAAATCGGATATCTGATTTAACAATGATTTTTCCATCAACATACTTTTCCCCAATTTGGCTTTTTATTTCCAACCCTTGACTATCAACTGACACACATCGGCAATCTTCCTGTTTGGCCAAGGTTTTAAATCCAATGGCGCATAAGCAGACCATTCAAGCATTCTTGGAAAATCAGTTAGACCCATTGATGCTGATGTTTCCTGGGATATCCTGCGAACCCATGAAGATGGAGACACCGCCGGTTCTCTTAACTTACCCTGACGGCTCATTCGTCTTTCAAGGATACTAAAGGCTCTTAAGACCATTTTTCTTGGATTCTTGGATGGAAAAATGACCCAAAAAACCAAATCAAAAAAACAGATCATTCGCTTGCGAAGCAAAAATCCAGAAAAGAGCAGGATAAACAATAGAAGAAAGGGTACTTTTTTACTCATTACTTCAACCAACAAAATGGAGATTGCATTTTGGATGGTCTCTATCCATGAAAAAGACATAGCCAAAACTTCGTAGCCAGGTGTTGGCTCCAGCACCATCCAATTTCCGTCCTTGAGAAGAATTTCCGGCCAGACATGAAGATCTGTATCTCTTACCGGGGTATGCAATGTTTTGGGGTCAAAAGAACCGGGTGAAGCATAATAACCCAGACAAACACGCGTTGGATAACCCAGGGACCTTAGCAACATTGCAGCAGATGTGGCAAAAAGATAATCCGGCCCGGATTTGGATTCCTTTAAAAACCATAACGCAGGATGACTATGTTCATCAGGCGCGGTGGATTTTTGATTTAAATGAAATCCATTTCGGAGCCAGTCGATAATATTTTGAACCTGTTTCCATCCCCTTGGTTCGGAACCCGCAACCTCACGGGAAATTTGCAAGTATTCTTCCTTAAAAAGCTTGGATATTTCCACAAGCATTGGGGCGGATGCATCACCATGACTTGTATTTACAAACATTTCAGCGGGAACCAGCGCGGAATTTAATGTCCTGCACTCAGTATTCACTATTAAACCTGATGGCAGTGATTTTCTTCCGCCGACCACCAAGACGTCTTCATATTCCCATTCAAAATAATCAGGCCTGTCAACCCTGTGGATT
>Ga0255155_1000478_pt1 | contig 10415 bp, 10 predicted proteins | sample Atl_Atl_RepC_8h_FD_186025 | JGI IMG/M metagenome (GOLD analysis project Ga0255155, IMG submission 186025) | Freshwater microbial communities from Altamaha River, Georgia, United States - Atl_Atl_RepC_8h | ecosystem: Environmental > Aquatic > Freshwater > River | place: USA: Georgia | collected...
TGATTCTAACTTTTGGCGGGATTTACCTATCAACTCAAAAGTTCTTGAATTTTTGTGAATTAGAAAAGATTGATGGAGTTGTTTGTTTTCTTAGAGCCTACGAATGGCGATACAAAGAATATGAAAAAATTGGTGATTTCAAAAAAGCCAAAGCAGACAAGAAAAAAATCAAAGATTTAAAAAATAATGACGGTGTTGTCATTTCGTATGTTAACCCCATTGGTGGTGATTAAAAACAAAAGCTCCCTTAGCCATAATACCTAAGGGAGCTTTTAAAATTAATTTTTTCATGCACCAACTGGTGTTCTTTTAACTTTTGCACCAGCCCCATAAACAAAGTGATATACCATGCCAGCAGACCACATTTTACCACTGGCTGACTTTGTTCCTTCTGCATTCAATTGATTAGCAACCCATTGCAAGGAAGGTCTGGTGCCACTTTTCTTTCGCATCAGCTTTCTAATTCTAGCTAGGGCATTTTTATCACAAAATGCTTTTCGCCCTTCGCATTTACCTATTTCTTTTCGCTTCCTTTCCCTTGAGACTCGCAATCTGGCAACTATGTTTCTTCTGTCAAATTCTGCAATAGCTCCAGTAAGCTGTCGCATCAGAATTGCTGTTGGTGATTCTGAATTTGCTAAGTCTTCACCAGTTTCAGCAGAAATCACTTTCCAACCAGCCTTATTTAAATGTCGAATGATTAATTCACCTTCGATGAGATCTCTTGCAAGGCGATCAGCCTTTTCAACGACAAAAACCCCAGCAGGCGTAAGATTTATGAGTAATTTCGATAATTCTGGTCGATCAGCAAACGCCAAAGTTCCACTTACACCCAGATCCTCAATCCATTGGCTTATTTGTACCTTGTTCTTTTTTGCCCACGATTCAATGATTCTATGCTGTCGAGGAATTCCATCCTGATCATTACCATGCTGTCCGTCACCACTTACTCTGCAATAACCGACAATTCGTAAATTCATGACCACCTCCTAAAAAAACACTCCAAAATTTTCCACAAACATAAGATTCTTCGCCACTTAGGTTAATTTGTTTCAGTAATTCCAAAGAAATACTTAAACTCCTTCACAGTAAAAGCACATTGATGATTGCATTAAAATTGTCAGAGGTTTGATTTTTCAATTATATTTTGAATTTCTTTCACCTGATCTTCACGAAGACTACTCCATTGCTTGATCAGCTTTAAAAGAACAGCATCAGGTTCGAATACTTTTGCTTGATTGGAAGATTGGGTGGAAATTAGAGAAGGCACAACAGATTTTCCTATGTTTGTGGTATTATTTTTATCTTCTATTTTCCTAGTCGGGGAGCTACAGCTTTGAAAAGTCCTATGTTGCCAGCCGGTCAAGTGCAGCGCCTTAATCAGCGTCATTATGCCGTTGTTTCCAAATGATTGTCAGGAAACCAAGCACCCACACCACTACTCCCCCGATCAACGGTGGCAGGCCTACAAAGAGCGCTCGATTACCGAGTGCCTGATTCTCGTCTGGGCCCACATCCGCGAGAATTCCAAGGTACCCGAGTGCCGCGAACCCCAAAAGTGGCAATGAAATCACAATGCCGATTACGCCAAATGCGAGTAACATGAACCGTAAAATACGCATCGGCTTAGCTCTCAAGCATTCGCGCTGGAAAAATTCGCAAATGTTTCCCGGTGACTTCCGCCGCCAAACGACTGCGTTGACTAGGCTGCGACGAGACAATGCCACCGATTTAAGGACACCCAGCACAAGCACTAGGATTGACACTCCGCAGCATGCCCCTGCCCAACAGGCCAAAAAGTAACCACCCCCAGCGTAGGAGGCGTAGCAAAGAGGGTACCTGTTGGAGTCAGATACTCCGACGCTGGCCCGCCACTGTTTTCCACTGTAACCTCCGTCTCCTTTACTGTGCTCGATTCAACGTTGCAACTCATTTCCTCAGCCATAAGAGCACCCAGGTGACAATTGCAGCTAAGACGATCGATGCGGGGATGGCACAGAATACAAATATAGCTGCCCTACGCAGCCTAACGTTCCACTCGGTCCGCAAACGTACTTTCTCCTCTGCGAATTTAGCCTCGAATTTTTCGGGATCCTTAACCCAGTCCTCAACGAATGCTGCGAAAGTCTTATATTCAAGCTCGATCCGATGCGACTCATGGCTTAGGCAATGCACTGGCAAATCCGCGACTGCTGTGTCCATCACATATAAGTCACCTGCACCGCTCTCGCCGATCGTCAGGTAGCTATACTGCCACCCGGTCATGTCGTAATCGCCATCGGCTAGCGGGGCAATCGTCGCTTCAATTACTTTGTTCGGGTCATTGAAAAACCAGTAGACCAAGTCACCTCGAACCGGACGGAATGGAGGCGCGGCTGCCACACGACGGTATTTATCCAGCAGGAAGAACCCAACCGCCGCTTCAATCATTTCGAACTGAAACTCAGTCAAACTTAACGCCTTCAATTCACTTATAGTGGCCTAAGTCTCATGGCAAGATATGAATCGCGAATTAGTTCATTGTATACCCAATTACGACCAGTATTCGACGTTTATCTGGGACGACACGATTTCTCACAATCCGACCAGATGAAGAATTGGATCGAATCAGGTGGCATCGTAAGTTCCAATCCTTACTAAGTCACCGCTTTGGCCGGACCGTATGAGAAGATCAGACTTGATCCGAATCGTGCCAAGAGCATCGCTCCGCACAAGTATGTGCTTGACAACAAAGGTTCTCTGTCGATTCATTCAAATATGCCTATGGCACCAGGCTAGCCGCTGCAACTGGTGTGGGCAGTAGAGAATCGCCTAACCTACGAAGGACTATTAACCAGGCCTAAGCACTAGGTGCCATTGGACGTGGCCATGAAAGCCTCAACGATTGATGCCTTATACTAGATTTAAATGAAGAAGGAGGCGGGTTCGATCGAAGTGGGCAAGCGGGCCAACTTCACCATCAGGGAGAAAGACCCGTACAGCGTTGCGCCAAAGGACCTCAAGTATATCTAGTTTTGGGCAAGCTACTCGAAGGTAGGGAAAAGCTCGTAGCGGCATCTTTGGAAATAAACCTGAACAAAAGGCGAAAGAGCAGACACGGGCAAGGGCAAAAAAGAACTCGCTAGTCGCATTGGGGCGATGGGATACCATAACTAAACCGGTTGTGTGTGATCTGGGTACACTTGTTCAGTCGGCCAATGGTTGGGTCACTTCCTCGACGGCCAACTGGAAGCTCACTGGTGATACTCAGAATTCAATTATCGCTATTCGCGGAGACTTTTTTGATGAACTCAACTTACCGATTGGGTATTCTGCTGGCTTCGCTATACCTTTGCCAATCCGCGCTCGGCCAGGTCGATGCAATTTACCACGGCAGTAACATCGTCACGGTGGATGACAAAAACCCAACAGCGGAAGCACTTGCGTTGAAAGATGGCAAGATTGTTGCCGTGGGCAAGAAAGTCGACGTTCTCAAACTCAAGAGCGATTCCACGAAGGTGATTGACCTTCAAGGCAAGACGCTCGTGCCTGGCTTCCTCGACGGACACAGCCATTTCATCAACTGCCTTCAAGTGTCACGGCAGGCAAACTGTTTTGCGCCGCCGGCAGGGCCAGCGAAGTCGATCAAGGACATCATTGCGGCCTTAAAAAAATGCAAGCAAGAATTCAAGATTCCGAAGGGTGAGTTCATCGTCGGATACGGGTACGATGGGGATGCGATTTCCGACCAACGCGAGATGACTGCAGCAGACCTGGATGCGGCTTTTCCTGATAACCCGGTGTTCGTCCAGCATGTTTCGCTCCACGGGGCCGTATGCAATTCGATAGCTCTGAAGAAGTTCAATATTACGAAAGACACTCCCACTCCCAAGGGAGGCATCATCCTTCGAAAGGAAGGTTCGATGGAACCGGCCGGCCTCCTTATGGAAGCCGCCTGGATGCCGATCTTCACGAACCTGCCAAAGCCGAGCGAAGGGGAATTATTGAGGCGGTTTAAGGAAGGGCAGGAGATTTATGCGGCAGCCGGCATAACCACGGCTCAGGAAGGGGCTACCTCGGCTGCGGATGTAGCTTTATTGCAAAAGGCGGCGGCCAAAGGGTTACTCTTCATTGATGTGGCAGCCTACCCGTTCATCACCGAGGCCAAGGAGATTTTCAAGAACAATCCACCGGAGACATTCGGGAAATACTCGAATCGGCTAAAACTCACCGGGATTAAGATCACTACGGACGGTTCACCTCAGGGAAGAACTGCGTTTTTTTCCAAGCCGTACCTAACCGGTGGCCCGGGTGGAGAGAAGGATTGGCGAGGCGAACCCTTGTTCCAGATGGCTCAGTTGCAGGAAATGGTCAGGTTCGTCTACTCGAACAATGTTCAGCTCATTGTTCATTGCAACGGAGACGCGGCGATAGACATGTTTCTAGACGCCCACTTGGCTTCAATAAGTGACAGAAATTCGGATCTTCGCACAACGATAATTCACTCACAGTTCGTCCGGAAGGACCAACTTCAAAAATACGTCGACTACAAGATCATGCCTTCCTTCTTCACAGAACACTGTTACTATTTCGGTGAAACCCATCTGAAAAATCGGGGCAAGGAACAGACCAATTTTCTAAGTCCAATGAAGACAGCACTGAGCATGGGTATCCGGTGCCAGAATCACACGGACTTCAATGTCTCCCCAATCGACCAGATGTTCGTGGTATGGTCAGCGGTAAACCGCTTGTCGCGTGGGGGCGAACTCATTGGACCAGACGAACGAATTACCCCGCTTCAAGCCCTGAAAGCCATCACGCTCGACTGCGCTTATATGTACAAAGAGGAGACTTCCAAAGGCTCGTTGGAAATTGGAAAGCTGGCAGATTTCGTAATCCTCGACAAGAACCCTCTAACCGTCGAACCAATGGCCATCAAGGACATCAAAGTGTTGGAGACCATCAAAGAAGGCAAGACGATCTATGCTGCGAAGTGAGCCTTGAAAACTATGCTCCGCAGGTCAGCCACCAAAGCACCTGCATCACCTTCGAACGGCCGACGCTAAGGTGTCGGGCCAGAGCTGCAAATTGTTACCACCGAAACACATTCAGAAATTGCCCGGGTTCATCTTGCAAGGCAACCATAATCACTTCGACTAAACGATTACGATACACTTTGTCTATTTCAGCATGTACAATTAACACAATTCTGGCCATGGAAACATTTCAACCTTTCCGGTTGAACCGACGAGTCAATATAGAGCGAAATTTCAGTTGGTCAGAAATAAAGGCAAGCACCATGCGAATAGTCTTTCTTCATGCGGTTGCAATATTTATTGCAGTTTTGATTGACTCAACAATTTACGCAGGTGAAAAACCTAATATCGTCGTGATCATCGCTGATGACCTTGGCAATGCCGACCTTGGATACCGAGGAAGCAAGATCAAGACGCCAAATATCGATGCCCTGGCGAAAAGTGGCGCAAGGCTTGAATCATATTATGGGCTGCCTCTGTGTACCCCGGCCCGCGCTGCCTTGATGACTGGCCGATACCCGATGCGGCATGGATTACAAACACTGGTGATCTTCCCTAGTCATAAGTATGGTCTGCCGACCGACGAAAAGACTTTGCCGCAGGCGCTTAAAGAAGTAGGTTATTCAACCTATATGGTTGGCAAGTGGCACCTTGGCCACGCCGAAAAGAAATACTGGCCGCAAAACCGTGGATTCGACCACTTTTACGGAAACGTTGTTGGTGAGGTTGATTACTACAAACACGATCGCGGCGGCGTGATCGACTGGCAGCGGAACGGCACATTCCTTAGAGAAGATGGCTACTATGTCGACTTAATCGGTAATGAGGCCGTAAAGTTGATCGAGGGGCACAACAAGGCTAAGCCCCTGTTTTTGTATTTTTCCTCGCTAGCACCGCATGCCCCATATCAAGCCCCGAAAGCAGACATCGAAGCCTATCGGGATATCTTTGACGATGAGACCCATCGTAAGTATGCCGGGATGATCACCAACCTTGACCGGCAGGTTGGGCGGGTTGTGTCTGCACTGGAAGAGAGCGGCATGCGTGACAATACGATTATCATCTTCACCAGCGACAACGGCGGGGCGACAAGTGCGTTGTTTGCCACTGGGGCACGCTCCCCTGAGGATCGTGAAAAAAGCGGCGGGTTGGCATTGGGGACAAAACCACCAGCAACAAACAAGCCGTTCTCGGGCGGCAAGGGATCACTTAAGGAAGGCGGAGTTCGTCTGCCCGCCATCGTGAATTGGCCAGGAAAGATCAAGGCCAGCGTCATTAACGAACCACTGCACCATGTCGATCTTATGCCGACATTGCTCTCCGTGGCAGGTGGCCATGGCGACACATCCAAACCATTCGATGGAAAAGACGCATGGAGCACGATTGCACAAGGCAAGCCATCTCCACATGAAGAGATTCTGATCAACGTAGAGTCCTTTCGTGGTGCAATTCGCAAAGGAAAATGGAAGCTCATCAAAATTGCGTTAATGCCGGAAAAAATAGAGCTTTTCGACCTGGAGAAAGATCCCGGCGAAAATGAGAATGTTGCCAGCAAGAATCCTGATGTTGCAAAAGACCTAGAGGCCCGCCTGCTTACCTATGCCAAACAGCAAAAGATGAGTGAATGGCTGAAATCGCAGTTGGATTTCCTCGGATTCCAAGGCGAGACGGTTCTTGACCAGGGATATAACGTCGATGGTGGACTGCCAACCGAAAAGCTTGTTCTGCCGAACAAGTAAATCAAGCAGAAGTATTGATAGTGTGCGAGCGAGTCTTGGTTCCTGAACCCGCCAAAGGCGAGCGGCGTTTTTCAAGCATGGTCAACATTAATTCGCCTGCGTTACAGGGCTTGACAACACCCGCCTGGCCAACCTGTTCGTCCAAATTGCTCGCAATGTAGACCTCGACATTGATCGCTTGATCAACAGCACTGCCAAAGGCATCCGAGGATTGGAAGCCTAAGTTACGGAGACCTCCAATGAATATGCCAATTCGGCTTCTTGCCCTTCTTATGATCTGGCACGCCCCCGCATTCACCCAAGAAGCGAAATTGACGATCCATCTCGATGACATGAAAATCCTCCGGCAGATCGCGAAACATGAAGATCTCAACCTGTCTCCGGATGTTAATCCCATGGGGTGGCCATTGAAGGCTGGCGAAAAGGGGATGCGATTCTCATCCAACGAGAATCCGAGGCACGCATTGACGGTGGTGTACGACCAACAAGGCCGGGTCACGAAACTGCTAGGCAACGGGCCACTCTTATGCAACGACGCATTAATATGGGTCGCAGGTCTACCCGAGTTGCGAGTGATTCGTATCGACCACAATATTCCGGCTCCCGGCTCGAAAACGCCGCACGAGAAGTACGATGGCTCTGGCTTCGCGGCCCTAAGCACAAGCAAGCTGGAGAATGTCCGCATCGGCCACGCTTTCGATGATCGCGGGATGGCGGCATTGGCGAGCGTCGCTTCGCTTCGAGCCTTGGACATCTGCCATAGCAAAGCAACCGATGAGGGCATCGCGTATTTCGCCAAGCATCCGAACCTTGAAGAGTTCAGTATCAGTTCGCAAGGCCGGCCGAACCGAGTCACTGACAAAGCATTGTCAGCAATCGCAACGATTTCAAAGCTAAAACGCCTTAACCTACATGAGACGTTTCTGACTTACGAGGGTGGACTCAAACATCTTGCGCAGCTAAAAGGACAGCTCCTAGCGATTTCGTTCAAGGGGTCACTGGTGCTTCCAGCCGACGTGGAGAAATTACGCCGCGATCATCCATCGCTGGAAGTCGTCACCTCGACACCCACGGAAATTCTCGAGGCACCCAACAGCCGTGGTGTGATGAAATGGGCCAGTCCAGCCGCGGTCGAGTATTTGAAGACGGGAGAGAAAAAATGACCTTATTGCCTTTTTCCCGCATAAGACTCATTGCTATCCTGACGTTTATCGCAATAGATATTAACCTCGGCACCGCGGCGGAACCCGAGCGTCGGCCCAACATTATCCTGATTCTTGCTGATGATCTGGGATATGGCGACACCTCTTGCTACAACGACCAAGCCAGGGTAAAGACTCCTCATGTGGATCGGTTGGCGCGCGAGGGGATGCGGTTCACCGACGCGCACAGTCCCTGCACAGTATGCACTCCGACCCGTTACGGCCTAATGACCGGGCAGATGCCGTTCCGCGTCCCACGAGGCGGAACCGTGTTCACTGGCGTGGGTGGACCTTCCCTGATCGCCTCTGGCCGGTTGACCCTGCCCGCCATGCTGCGAGATATGGGCTATGCGACAGCCTGCGTGGGCAAATGGCATCTCGGGCTTACTTTTTTCGACAAGGATGGCCAGCCTGTGCATGGCAACGGGTTAGATGGAGTCCGCCAGGTGGATTTCAGCCGCCCGTTCCGTGGCGGTCCCACCGACCACGGATTTCAATCATTTTTCGGCACGGCTTGCTGCCCTACCACCGACTGGCTTTATGCGTTCCTTGAAAATGACCGGGTGCCCCAGAGTCCAACAGTACCGTTGGACAAGACCAAACTACCGAAACATCCCTATGCGAACGATTGCAGGGCCGGACTTATCGCACCAGATTTCCAATTGGAAGATGTAGACCTGGTCTTTCTGGAAAAGAGTCGCGCCTTCATGGAAAGGCATGCGCGGCACTCACCTATGAAACCGTTTTTCCTTTTTCATTCCATGCAAGCGGTACACCTGCCCTCGTTTCCAGCAAAGCAATTTCAGGGAAAGTCAGGCTTCGGACCCCATGGAGATTTCATAGCGGAACTGGATTTCATCGTTGGTGAATTGATGGCGACCCTTGATCGCCTTGGTCTACTAGACAATACGATTCTCATATTCACCAGTGACAATGGACCGGAGGTTACCAGCGCAATCAGGATGCGCGCCGACCATGGACACGATGCCGCGCGCCCTTGGAGGGGAGTGAAGCGAGACCAATGGGAAGGTGGGCATCGAATCCCTTTTCTGATTCGCTGGCCCGGCAAAGTTCCCCCAAATAGCGTTTGTAAGCAACCTATAAGCCTTACGGATGTGATGGCCACAATCGCGTCAATAACCGGCGCAAAATTACCTGAGAACTCGGCAGAGGATAGTTTTAACTTTTTGCCTGCGCTGAAGGATCCAAAATATCCTACGATTAGGCCCTACCTTTTGACGCAGGCATTCGGAGGAGTGCGCACCCTGTCGATCCGACAGGGGGAATGGAAGTATATCGACCACACAGGGTCAGGCGGCAATAACTACTCGAACGATGCGGGATTGAGAAAGTTCATTCTTCCCGAGATAGCACCGAATGCCCCGGGCCAACTTTACAACCTGGCCAATGATCCGGGTGAGACTATCAACCTGTACGAGCAGGAACCCAGACGCGTGGCAGAGATGAAGTCCTTACTGGAACGCACCAAGTCGATCGGGCGGAGCCGATGAAGCACCAAGTAGCAGCCATTCTCTAACCTTTATTGCGGGTTGTTGACAAAGGTTTATTTTGCAAACTCATCGGGCCTGCAGGATCTGATCAACCTCATCGTCTCAAGCGATTCGTTTCTTGGGAACTAAACAAATTTGATTCGACAACAACCCAGACGTATCCCTTAACGAGATAGTGAAGCCGGTCCATGAAGAATAGGGAACGATTTAAGGCGGCCCGAGGTCGAACTCTGAGGATTACATCAAACAGCAATATCTGTATATAAAAATAGAGCAGGTATAAAGAACTTGCTACCAACCACCAACCAACCTTGTTCAGAAATCACCCATGAAAAACACACTTACCATCCTTACTGTACTGCTATTGGCTCCGCTGCCATGGCTTCATGGCGGAGAGATCGTCCTTGCCGGTGGAAATGAGGTTTTCATCGTGGATGCGGCGACTGCCGCAGCAGGTAAAGTCAATAAACTATGGCGCTGGAATGCCCAGGAGGCTGACGATATTCCGGAAACAGCACGCCGGGATTTTCATCACATGGATGAATGCAAGGTGATCGAAAAAGGCACAAAGCTGTTGGTATGCGCCTCGAATGGTGGTTGTGCGATGATTGAACGATCCACAAAACGCGTGCTATGGAGGGCCAAGTCACGCAACGCTCATTCACTGGATCTGCTGCCTGAGAATCGCGTGGTGGTGGCTAGTTCGTTGGGAGGCGATCATCTAGAAGTCTTCGATCTTAAAGGGGTCGCGGCAGCACCCATTTTCAAAACGCCGTTGCGTTCCGCACATGGCGTTTTTTGGGATGATGCGCGCAAATGTCTTTGGGCCCTTGGGTATGACGAACTGTGTTGCTACACGCTGGATAATTGGGAAACAAAAAAACCCTCGCTCAAGCTTAAAAGCACATACAAATTACCGGATACGGATGGTCACGATTTACGCCGTAA
>Ga0255155_1000487_pt1 | contig 10166 bp, 10 predicted proteins | sample Atl_Atl_RepC_8h_FD_186025 | JGI IMG/M metagenome (GOLD analysis project Ga0255155, IMG submission 186025) | Freshwater microbial communities from Altamaha River, Georgia, United States - Atl_Atl_RepC_8h | ecosystem: Environmental > Aquatic > Freshwater > River | place: USA: Georgia | collected...
ACCTTTTTTATGTGATCATTTAACCAATTATTAAACTCTGGATGCTCGGTTACAGCTTCTTGAACATGTTCACTTCGATGCTCTAATGCTTTCTCTATGCCAACCTTTTTTATGTGATCGTTCAACCAATTATTAAACTCTGGATGCTGGGTTGCAGCATATTGAACACGCCAACTCTGATGCTCTAGTGCTTTGTCTATGCCTACTTTACTTACCCAATTATTAAACTCTGGATGCCGAGTTGCAGCACCTCGAACATTATTATTCGGATGCTCTAATGCTTTATCTATGCCCACGCTATCAACCCATCTATTAAAGTGCTTAGAGTGAACCATGTGCCCAAGCATGTCCGGGTTGTCTTTATACTTGTCGAACAGCTGCTTAGTGAACGCTCTTGATGCGGCTGCGATTTGAGCTAAGTGATGTTTGCTTTCATTGCTCGCTCCATGCAAGAACAAGCGCTCAGCCATCTCTGGTGTGGCATCTTTGTGGCTTAAGATAGATGCTGCAAGTTTAGGGTTCATCGTTGATCCTCTTGTTGAGCTTTACGAGCGGCGTCTCGAACATACCAATCGCTGTGATTTAAAGCCTTATCCATATTGCCAGGTTGCTTGAGCCAATTATTGAATTCTGGATGGTCGATTGCAGCATATTGAACATTGCGATGAGAATGATCTATGGCTTTATCCATATTGCCAGGTTGCTTAAGCCAATTGCCAAACTCTGGATGCTTAGTTGCAGCAATCCGAACACCATACGTTGAATGTTCTAATGCTTTATCTATACCAATTCTACTTATCCAATTATTTAATTCCGGATGACTAACTGCTTCCAAGCTAATATACGGATTCGGGTGCTCTAATGCCTTCTCCATGTTGCCAGGCTGTTTTAACCAATTGCCAAATTCTGGATGATAGATTGCGGCGATTTGAGCATTTACTTTTGGGTGCTCTAATGCTTTATCTATGCCAATTCTACTTATCCAATTATTTAGTTCTGGACTAGTAAGTGCAGAATTTCTAACATTTTCGTTTAAATGTTCTAATGCTCTTTCCATGTTGCCAGGTTGCTTGAGCCAATTATGGAACTCTGGATGATTGGTCGCAGCTGTATTGACTTGAGATACTGAGTTATATAGAGCTTTCTCCATGTTGCCAGGTTTATTAAGCCAATTATGAAATTCTGGATGTTTGGTAGCAGACCAGCGAACAACGTCGGTTGGATGCTCTAATGCTTTATCTATGCCTACTCTACTTACCCAATTATTAAACTCTGGATGATTGATTGCAGCAAGCTGAACGTTGAGATGAGGATGCTTTAATGCTTTATCCATATTCCCAGGTTGCTTGAGCCAATTATGAAAGTGCTTAGAGTAAGTCATATGCCCAAGCATGTCTGGGTTATCTTTGTGCTTGTCGAACAGTTGCTTGGTGAACGCTCTTGAGCTAGCCGCAACTTTAGCTAAGTTATATTTACCGCTATTGCTCGCCCCATGCAAGAACAAGCGCTCAGCCATCTCTGGTGTAGCGTCTTTGTGTTGCAAGATTGATGTGGCAAGCTTAGGGTTCATCGTTGGTCCTCATTGAGAGCTAGCCGAGCGGCATCTCGAACATACCAATCGCTGTGATTTAAAGCCTTATCCATATTGCCAGGTTGCTTGAGCCAATTATTAAACTCTGGATGCTCGGTTGCAGCGTGTCGAACACGCCAACTTGGATGCTCTAATGCTTTATCCATATTGCCAGGTTGCTTGAGCCAATTATTGAATTCTGGATGCCAGGCTGCAGCATATTGAACAGAACTATTCGGATGCTCTAGTGCTTTGTCTATGCCTACTCTACTTACCCAATTATTAAACTCTGGATGCTCGGTTACAGCGCTTTGAACATGTTGATTCGGGTGTTCTAATGCTTTATCTATGCCTACTCTACTTACCCAATTATTAAACTCTGGATGCTCGGTTACAGCGCTTTGAACATGTTGATTCGGGTGTTCTAATGCTTTATCTATGCCCACGCTATCAACCCATCTATTAAAGTGCTTAGAGTGAACCATGTGCCCAAGCATGTCTGGATTGTCTTTATACTTGTCGAACAATTGCTTGGTGAACGCTCTTGAGCTAGCCGCAACTTTAGCTAAGTGATGTTTGCTTTCATTGCTCGCTCCATGCAAGAACAAGCGCTCAGCCATCTCTGGTGTGGCATCTTTATGGCTTAAGATAGATGCTGCAAGTCGAGAGTTCATTCTATGAAATGATTTAATATGCTATTCAGATGATCTTTGTTAAAATATTTATAAAATTTTGGGTGCCTTATTATTGACTCGAGATCGTCTGCGCCTATAGTTCCATCCCTTAATTCCTTTAATAATCCATCTGGATTATGGGAATTTCTGTCCATTATAGCTACCGCATCATTATGTTCTTGAACCTGTCCTCTAAATTTATCTGGAAAATCTTCCACGTTAAGTTTTTGACTTGTGCCTAACGCGTCTATGTTGGGCTTCACTCTTAATACTTGATCTTGCAGATGCTGAGGAAGATCGGCAAGCGCAAAGTTATTATGCGGTTCATAACCACCACCTATTATACCTTGAATCATAGGATGCATCAAGAGTTTAGCTATGGCTTCGTGGTCTTCTTGCCCTGGCTTTTTGTTAAATTTTCCCTTCATCTCGCCTAAAAATCCATTATTTTCTATAAATACGGAAGAAGGTTTATGCACCTCTTTATTTCCTAAATTGTGTCTAGTGCCAAGATAAAGCAGATTGTCCTCTTCGTGAGGACCTCCGGTGTTTCCACAATGACCGCATAATGCTCCTATCTTATCGCAACTTGGTTGCTTTGTGTTAAACCATGAGGAACTGTCGGCATCTAAAATTTTTTCAGTATCCGAGCTAGGGCTATAGAAACTATTTTCAAGATCTTTTGCCTTTTTTTCGCTTATTTCTTTATCTTTTTGCTTAAGGGAATTAAGTCCTTCTTCAAAGCTCATTTTAGAAACGTCGTGGTTTTTAAGCTCGTCATGAACTTTCATCTGCGCGCTTATGTGCGCTAGATCATCAGCATGATCCTCTAACAACTTTGGATTTTGTCTATAATGCTTAGTAAGCCATACGTCATGTGTACTGTTCGGGAAAAGGCTTCTTATTTTTTTAACAGCCTCTTGATGATGTGGCATGGAGGCATCAGGGCCTATCATGGATTCAAGTTGCTTTCTACTTGCTTTCTCTAATATTTCAAGTATCTCAGAGGCCTTATTCTTTATGAAGCTGTTTGCGCTTTTTGCAACAACCTCATTGTCTTCAGATTTTATAAGGTTCCATTGACCGTTAGACTTTATAACTATTTTTTCTTTTTGTTTAGGCATCTTACCCTCGTCCTTTGGAATTAACTTAGACCAATCCTTAGACGGATCTCTTTCTTGCAGCTCTTTTATTGCAAGAATTCTTCCGCCTGTGGCTTGTAACTTTTTACCTGCCGGCTGATCGTCGCTTAAAAGTTTTGCTCTTAAGTTTTTTAATAAGTTTTCTAAGTAATTTATTTTTTTAATGCTCATAAACCCTATTGTTGTCCGCGATATCTTCCAGAGCCTGCCGGCGTATGTGGCTTATCTTCGCCTGGCATTATACTTGGTCCGCTTGGATGCTTAAGATCAACAATGCCAGAATTATATCTATCATATAGATGAGAATCTGCTCCATCGTATCTATCAGTCAATCTCAACTGAAATCCATGTTTGTTTGTTAATTTATCTATGCTAGAAAAAGGCATTTGATGAAGAATCGTGGTAGGCGGTTCTTTTTTATCAAGTATTTCTTGCTTTCTTTCGTCTATTCTTTTACGCGCGCTTATAAGTTTTATAAAAGCTTGATTAGAGTTATCACCGCGCTTCTTATGTGCATCTAGAGCTGATTTTTCCCACTTACTCTGATTGTCTCCAAATAGTCTTCTTTGTACATCCTCTATTCTAGATTGTGCGTGCTTTTCATCGTTGTGAATCATCTGCAGGTGCATTATTTCATTTTTTAAATTACTAATTTCAGGATCATTTTCGATTGGATCAAGCGTCTCTTCAACATTGTATGTTTTATCAGAATCAGAATCTAGAAGTTTTATTTTACTGCCATGCTTAAAGGGAGTTGTTATTTTTCTGGCTTTTTCTAGTGTTTCCAGTATTTCAAATATTTTATGCTTTATTAAATTAATGCCATTTTTAGTAAAGCTGTTACTCTTTCTAAGTTCTTCTTGCTTAGCTTCGTTGTTTTTTTGTAATATCCATTCGGACCAATCTGGGCGATTTTGCATAATAAACTCCTTACTTAAATTATACTATAAAACGTAATAAAAAAGGCCAGGTGGTATCACCACCTGGCCTGATTATTTTTTAATTTATCTATTATTTTCCAACGTTCTGCATCAAGCAGTTAAAGCGAGGAGTATAGACGAAGAGAGCTCCGTACATAACAATCGCAAACTCAAGAGCAGTTGTAACGATGGCAAAGTTGATCTTGGAAAGAGGAGCAAGCTGCTTGAAGCGCATGCATTCAGCGCTCATGTCGAGCAAGAATGCTTCGCCGAGGCCAGCCATCTTGCGACCTGCTGCCCGATAAACTCCAGAACCAGAGTTTGCCCAGTTTCCGGCAAACTTTTCAGTTCCAGCGGCACCGCCTGGAGCAGAGAGATAAAGCTTGAAATGCTTAACTCCTGCTGGCACAGAGCCGAGAGTAACATCGATATTTTCACCAGCAAGCAAGGTCACAGGAGAAGCGGCTACAGGAGAAGATTCACCTGCGTCGTTTACAGCGGTAACTTTAACTTGATATACGCCGGCCTCAAGAGCGGATCCAGAACCACCTGCTGCAGCAGCAACAGTGAATGTAGCCGCAGGAGATTGAGCGTTTACCGCGAGAGGGCGAGCGTTAGCGCGAGGACGCAAGAAGAGGTTTGGCTTGAAATCGATAGCACCAGCGGTGGTTTGCACCTTAGATACATCGTAGCCAACAGTCTGGTTCGAGAGACCAGGCGCAGAACGGAATTGAGGGTAGAACTGCTTAACGAACGCAGAAAGCGCAGCAGGTTCTACGTGCATCTCGTTCGGAGAACCGAAGTTTTCGAGAGCGATAACCGCGAGTTTTTCAACGTCGTCTTGCGTTATCACTTGACCAGCGAGATCAAGAGATATAGACTGAGAATCTCCGTATCCTTCGAAGTCTCCAGCCTTCATCTGAGCGTCAGTATCTCCTTTGAGCAATTGCTTAAGAAGACCGCTCATCGCGATAGAGTTAGAAGGAAGATCTGCATCAGATCCATTCATAGCTCCGTTAGAGCGATTCATGTAGTGACCATGTCCCCAGTACATCTCGCGTTCGATATTCTTAAGAAGGTGCATCGTACCTTCTTTCGCCTGTTGAGCAACAACGTCGCCAACAGTCGTACGAACGAGAGTCATCTGGTGCGAAACTCTACGACGAGTTCCGAAGAACACGATCTTCTGACCGTCACGTACGTAGGTGGAATCTTCTTCTTGAGGAGCTCCGCCTTCGCCGATATACGGTGCAGAATCAGAACCGTAACTGATCAAACGATTGTATTGTTCGAACAGGTTGTAAGCTTTATCCACGCTGATAGCGGGCCAAAACTTCAGGTTCTTCATGTCGAAGGTTACTGATTTGAGGGTGGATTCAAGACTTTCGGCTTGAAGAACACCACCATAGGTTAAGTCGGTCGGCTTACCGGCACCGCCGTAGCCAGCTGTTATAGCTTTGTTCAAAGCTTCGATATCTTGTGCAGACACGAGACCTTGATCTAGACCTTGCAATACTTGATTAAGTGCGTCGTTCATCTTCGTTCTCTCCTTATGATTACGAAATATTGTATTTTTCAACGATCTTATTTAGATCATGACCCATTTCTGCGCGAGCAATGTCTGCAGAATCAACGTTAGTACCAGATTTTTTCAATTGAAAAAGTCTAGATGCCACTTCCGACTTAGTAAGAACTTCACCATTGAAGTCTTCCGCAGATTTCATAAGCGGAACAGCTCTTGCTGAAGTACCTTTAGAAGGAACTGGTTGCTCGGCGATCTGCCTGACGAGGTCATAGATCGTCGAAATTTTATCTTCAAGAGGGCGAACTCTTTCTTCTATCGCGCTCTTGAGAAGAGTCTCTGATTCTTCAAGAGATTTTTCAACCTCTTTCTTATGCATGTCGAGAAGTTTTCTAGCTAATTTCTTCTCTTTTTCTTCATGCTTAGGGTCATCTTTATGAGGCTCTTTATCAGACTTTCTCATGTCTTTTTTGGATGGCTTTTTAGCTCTAGAAGGAACAGGAGTTTCTTCGAGTTCGCTAAGAACCTCAGATGACTTTGGCCCTTCTTTTATGGACTTAAGTTTTCTAGAAGATTCGTGGCTAAGATCAGCAGAATCGTCGTCACCCTTTTCTACTTCTTCGTCCTCATCATCTTCTTCATCTTCGTCTTCATCAGCTTTTTCAACGTCGTCAGAATCTTCATCATCTTCTTCATCGCCGTCTTCGTCAGCCTTTTCAACATCCTCTTCATCTTCATCCTCATCGTGTTCTTCGTCTTCGTCTTCTGCTTTTTTGGCTTTCAAGTCTCCATTAGCAGGCTTACCGGCAATACCTTCACCAGGCCCCTTCAATTGGATCTCTTCAGCAGAATAACGAGACTTCTTGAGTTCTTCAAGTTCAAGAAGAGTTTCGTCTATCAGATCTGTGAGTGATTTTTTAAGTGCCTCGTCCATATTAACTCCTTTTTAAAGTTATTATTGACCGAGACCAATAACATCAGAATGTCCGCGAATTTCACCAGAGAAAGTAGCGTCGCTATTTTCAAGGACTATGTTGTTTGCGAAAGCCGCGCATATAGCGAGAACTTTAGCAGCAACAAGGCTGTCAAGGATGTCAGACATATTGTCGTTTGCGGTGCTGGAAGATTTAATCTTAATTTTTCCAGGATTTCCAACTCCGATTCCGAGATACGGAGAAACGGAAGGATCTACACCACCTTGAGGGGAAGCAATAGAAGCATCTACATAACTAACAGTAAGATCATTAGAACCATTTTCAATAACAACCTGGGTAGCAGATTGAGAATTTACAGTTAGTCCCAACTGAGCTGCATTTCGCGCTATTTTTGCAAGAACTTGTCTTGAATTTGCCATTTTTGAGTCTCCTTAAATTTGTAATATAAACTCGATATGTATATTAATATAACACGCATATTTACCTAAACATGCACAGTATATACTATATATTACCCTTTAGGCCACTCATAATTTTATGAAGTTTATCTAAACTCCAATTTTTGCCGCATTCTCTGCACTTGACTTGAAACTTAGAATATATCTGTTCCTTGCCACAGTTGTCGCACGTAACATATTTAAATTGTTTATGTTTTTTATCTATAGATTCAACTTGTAATGCAGCTCCGCCAAACCTAGAAGATGGTTCTGCCGCCCCACCGTAGCCAGCAATTAACGCTTTTTTAACAGAGGCCGGCATGCGCATATTAAAATTTTGCATGTTGTTCATTAATTTAACAACATAAGGATGCGTTTTTATAGAATTCGGATCTTCTTTATAGGCTCTATACGTGTTGCTTAAACCTTGGTTATGAGCGTATGCAAGAGTTTCATGAGTTACCGGCACTCCGTTTATTCTCAATCTTTTTGCGTTATGTGCAGTCAAAACATCATCTATCTCAGATTCAAAGACAGGATCATTGATGAGCGCAGACGTGATCTCCATATGATTTTTTTTAACATGATCTGGTGTTTTTGCTAATTTGTAATACTGTGGATATTTTTTTCTAAGCTGTTTACTGTGCTTAAACATCTCTTGAACGCTGTATGGCATTATTCCATATGTGCCACCGGCCCTCATACCATAGTGCATGCTTTTTCTGTCTTTTACAACATTATGATCATCGGCCATAATTGCACCAGAAGATTCTGTTTGACCTTTAGCTTTTTTAAAGACATTTTTAACCATGTCAAAAAGCGAAGATCTCTGTTGCTTAACTTGATTTTTATTAACAGCCAGATTAAGTTGAGGTCGATTTATTAAGTGGCCATCCACAGATGTATGAGCAGGTGAAGCAACCGCAGATGCAGCGCCTAATGCACCAGCTACCATCATTTCTTTTAGCCCTTTATCAAGATCTTCTTTTTCTGATTTAACTAAATAATTTATCTTGTGTATGTTGTTTTTTATTTTTTGAGTAAGAGCATCTTCAACTATGTCTCTTTTTGATGGCAATTCAAAATTTGAATTTTTGTCTATTATAGAGAATATCTTTTCAAGATTTTTTTCTACTCTAGTGGCAGATGCATCTCTCGCTATATGCCTAAAAGATGGAACATTACTTTGAGCAAGATGCATAACAGATTTAATTAAAACCATGTCTGCAGTTTCGTCATAATTTTTTACTAAATCTATGGGCTCAACCAGAGTAGCGTTGTTAGCAGGAGTAAATGTCAAAGCGACGGAGTGTATTTTTGTTCTTGCCAATAAAGAATTATCAGAAACCCCTCTTGATATAACTCCTCCCTCTACTGAGGCTTTTAATTTTAGAGGGACATCGTGTTTATGTATGTTTCTTAATATTGCGGCTGCAGCTTTAGCGTTAGGATGATCTTCGTCGTCGTGCAAGAAACCCTTTACATAGATATACGGAGCCTTTACCTTATCCCAATAATATCTTTGTCTGTCGTCTTCGCAATCATCTTTAGAGAAGATTTTCTTAGCAAGAGTCACAACACCTATGCTATTAAAAAAACCCTTACCGTGATTATCATTGAGCTTTTTTAATTCAGATATGTCTGCGCCCTCTACGCTAAGCATTTCTCCTTGCGTATCTCTTAATTGAGAGCCGGCGCACATATCAATTTCTAGAGGTTTCTTTGCCATACTATTTTATATAGTAACATATAGCAGATTAAAACCTCTCACGCTTACTAAATATAGGTTTTAATTAAGGTTTATCTGTATATTTTGTAATCTTCTTCGCTGGCTTTATCAGAAATAATGCTCTCGTCGCCTATTGCTTTTTTTAAAGATGTAAATTCTTCTGTATTTTTAATTTTTGCTAGAGCGCTTTTTTCTGTTTTTTTAACTGTCTCAACCGAGATACAATTAAGGGCGGCTATCTCCACGTCAGCAAGAGGTTTATCCGGTGCATATTCTTCTGCGTATTTAAAAAAACAATAATTAGCTAATTGATGGTTTATTGCCCAAGGGCAGCCAGGTAAACTGGCCTCTTCTTCTTCAGAAAGCTCTTTTCCAGCTGTTCTTATAGCCTTTAATCTTAAAACCGCTAAATGACACCAAGTATCAGGTGTTTCTTCTAGCTCCCTTGGGCATCTACAATCCATGTTACGCTGTCTCGCTTTGTTTAGAAGGCGCTCTAATACCTAAAAGCTCTACTGTGTGCGTTACGCCATTTAATTTAACGTCAATTTTAGCTCCCACTTTTTTTCCAAGAAGACCAGAAACAAGCTCTGGCACTCCAGCTTCAGATAATTTAATACGAGATCTAAAAATACTATTTTCCATGTTTTCTGTGACAGTTGTAAGGATAACCGTGCTATCTTCTTCAACTTGTTCTGTCACAAGCAGATTTGTTTCAGCATCTTCTTTATCTGAAGCATCATTAAAATCTTTTAATCTAAGAGAATCTACCTCTGTAGTAAGTGCCGCAACGTCTAATTGAGCCACCTTTTGAATAGCCAGAATTTTATACTGCAATTCGTTAATTACCTTAAGAGCATTATTCATGTCTCTTTGAATCTCTTTTTGATTTTCAAGCATTTTTTGAGATAGCATCTGATTTAATCTCACTGCCATCTGTGCATTTTTTAACTCAGACTCAATAGTCTTAAGTTTTTCTTTCTTAGAGGTTTGTGCTTGCTGTCTAAATCCGTTCATTTTCTTGTCTCCTTGTCTTTAAGTCTTTCGCAAAATAATTTTAATATTTTTACTTCCTCTCCACTAAATGAAGCAGGGGTATCATTGCCAAACAATTTATCTAACTCTACATTAAGAAATTGTCTTATGGATTTTTCTACGTCATCATAAACTGGACTTTTAATCTTTATTATCTTTTTTGACAAGATATCATTTATAGCATTAGCTTTCTCTAGTTTAA
>Ga0255155_1000514_pt1 | contig 9787 bp, 19 predicted proteins | sample Atl_Atl_RepC_8h_FD_186025 | JGI IMG/M metagenome (GOLD analysis project Ga0255155, IMG submission 186025) | Freshwater microbial communities from Altamaha River, Georgia, United States - Atl_Atl_RepC_8h | ecosystem: Environmental > Aquatic > Freshwater > River | place: USA: Georgia | collected...
CCTTCAGGTTGATGAGGTACTAATCCTATCACACTGCGAGTGTATTCGGTCAAGCGTTTTTTTTGGCCGTCAGAACGGGATGTCGTCGTCCATGTCGTCAAACCCTGATCCCTTGGGTTGTGGCTGGTGCCCGTCAGCCTTGGCCTGGTTGTGGGCATCAGGCTTGCCCTCCGGCTTTCCCGCGGCACCACGATCCTTTGGCTCAAACAGCGACAGCAAGATCGATTCGCTCTGCGCGTTTTTGCCGGACAGGTCTGGCACGCCCGCGGGGTTGAACCACTTGGCCAGCATGATGTACTGGCTGCCGTCGTCGTTGGACATCACCGCGCCCACGTTTTGCCATCGTCCTTTTTTTGCACCGGTGCTGTCGGTGTACTCCCCTGTCTTGACTGCTATGTCGTACTTTTTGGTCGCCATGTTTTTTCTCCTTGGATGCGAACTCGAACAAAGCCTCCGATGGTATCGGCGGCCACTTTCACAACAACCGTACTGAAACGGCTGTCGTCAATTTTCAATGCGTCGGCCATGCCATCGAGGCCGGCCTTCATGCGTGCGGTCAGATTGTCCCTGTCGTGTGTGCGTTTGTTGGGCGGAAAGAATTCCATCTCGAGGACGAGCTTGCCCTCGGGCACCGGCCCAGGCTTGTGATCCAGGGTGGTGGCCCAGCATGCTTCACGATATTTTTTCTTGGCCTTGGCCAGTTGGGCCCAGTGCAGCCGGGCGTTGGGTGACAGCTCTTTCGGTGGCCAGCCAAGGACCAGCTCAATCATTGCGCTCGCGGCCAAAGATGATGTCGTGAGCGGTCATGTCGATGCCCTTTTCCCAGGCCAGCTCGAGGATCTTGCGCTGTGCCGAGGTGGGCACAACGCCTGATTTGCGCCAGCGAGAGACAGCCGCGGGGTCGCGGCCCAGTGTGCGCGCAAGCTTTCGCACGCCACCAAAAAGATTGATCGCCAGGTCTACGGGTGTGGTGTGTGTGTTGTTCATCCGTCAATGATGACACAGGATCAACAACCTGGAAAGCCTTTATTTTCAAGGTTTCACATGAAACATGTTGCGCGGAAACAACAAGAAATCACAAGGAACGTACGCCCACTAAAAAATACTTGTTGACACACCAAAAAGTGTGGAGCAAAATTCAACACATCAACAACGCAACCAGGAGAAACGACATGGACCAGCAAGAACAGCAACTGATCAACGAGATCAAGCAATTGCCAAATCACCAGGTTTTCTTTGGCACCGACAACGCATCTGTGCGCGTCGCAATCACCAAAGCAGCCGGCGTAAAGCAAACGTCAGTTTGGCTTGGTCGTCGCACCAGCGTTGAACGACTGCAAGACATTTTGAAAGATTCGTTTTTGGACAAGGTTGTCGTTCACATCGGCGACACCTGGAAAGTGATTGGCGTTGGCGCGCAACGCGATGGCAACACGTTTTGTTTGATGGCCAGCACACACCGCGGCCGCAAACAAAAGAACGGCTGGTGCCCAGTCCAAATCAACGACTGGGTCGATACCGCAGTTTTGAAAGCAGCAAAGTAATTTTTTAACCGAAGGAGAAAACATCATGGCAACCACAATCAACCTCACCCCTGCATCCGCTGACGAATTGGGCACCTTGCTCGCGCAAATTGCCACACTCACCAACCAAGCCAATGCGCTCAAAGACGCAATGAAAGACATCGCCAGCAACGCCGGCCCAACAGTGTTTGAAGGTGCGCTTTTCAAATGCACCTACTGCGAAGCAGACCGCTCGGTCACCGACTGGAAAAAGTTGGCCAAGGATCTTGGCATCTCGGCCGACAAAATTGCCGAGTACACCAGCACCACCGCAGTGTTCAGCATCAAAACCACTTCACGTTAATCAAGGAGATCACCATGGACAGCTACACAGCAACAGGATTGGCCGAGGGTTTTATCGAGGCAGAGTCAGAAGAGCAGGTCATCGAGGCGTGGCAAACGCTGATTGACACCGGCCTGGCCTGGCAGCTCCAGGGCTGGTTTGGCCGTCAGGCCCGCGCCCTGATTGATGAAGGCATCTGCCTGCCCGCCGAGGAAAGCAAGCTGCTCAAAGCAGCCAAAGCTTTGGGCAAGATCGAATTCATCGCGATCAAATAGTGTTGACACACAATCAACAATCTGGGATAGAATAACCACTGGCAACCACAAGGAGAAACAAATGGACATAAACATCCATCGCGTTACAAAGATCGAGCTGTCAAACATTCGCGAGTACCCCGATTACGAGACACGCGACATCATCATTCATTCAGAAGACGGCAACGTCACCATCACCCTGTATTCAGTCAGGGATGACGACGCTGAAGGCATCCTCAAGGTGCGGGCATGACCGTCTACATTGCCGAGATCGAGCACCGGGTGGCAGGCATTCCCTGCCTCATCGGTGTCATCGACTACACCAGCGTCAAAGGTTCGTATTCGTACGACGCGCCCAGCGACCTGGACTATCACGGCTACACAGAGTGCGACTGGGAAATCCTCGACCGACGTGGTCGCCCCGCACCGTGGCTCCAGCGCAAGGTGGATGCCAAGGAAGAGGATGCAATCAACGAGGCAATCAACCGAGAAATGGAGTCATACGATGAGTATTGAAACAATCAAAATAGAAAGCCAGGACCAATGGCTGCAAGAGCGAACAAAGGACGTGACATCGACCGAGGTGTCTGCCCTTTACGGCCTTTCGCCGTACCTGTCGGAGTTCGAGCTGTTCCATCAAAAGCGTGACGGGGTCGTCGTCAAGATCGAGCCAAACGAACGCATGCGCTGGGGCAATCGACTCGAAGCAGCAATCGCTCACGGCGCGGCCGAAGACCAGGGCTGGGAAATCGACAAGCTGAACGTGTACATGCGCGACAGCGCGGCTCGCATAGGCTCATCGTTTGACTTTGAGATCAAGTCAAAAAGCGATGGCCCAGGCATCCTGGAAATCAAAAACGTGGACTGGCTGCAATACAACCGCAATTGGATCGACGACGGCAACGGCAACATTGAAGCGCCCGAGCACATCGAGCTTCAGATCCAGCATCAAATGGAAGTCAGTGGCTACGCCTGGTGCGCGCTTGTGGCCCTTGTTGGCGGCAACGAGCAAAAGGTGGTCCTCCGAAATCGCGACCGCGAGATTGGCAAAGACATTCGCCAGCGCGTCGGTGACTTCTGGCAGCGCATTCAGAATAACACACCGCCCGCGGCCGACTACACCATGGACGCAGAGTTCATGATCAAGCAGCTACACAACAAGGCCATGGACGGTTTGATTGCTGAAGCCGATGCGGCGCTTGAAGACCTGATCAAGCAGTACGTTTTTGTGAACAAAGAAGCCAGCGATCTGGAAAAAATCAAGACGCAATACAAGGCCCAAATCCTTGAGCGCATTGGCCAGGCCAGCAAGGTCGTGACAAGTTTTGGCTCGCTCTCAACGGGAGAGGTCAAAGGCCGGTCCGGTACGCTGATCACAGCGGACATGGTCGGCACGGTTATCGGTGCCACCGAAGGGTATCGAGGTTTTCGTTTTTATCCAAAGAAGGAGAAGTAATCATGGCAACAGCACAACGCACATACATCGTGAGCAGCAAAGCGGGCGACCGCCTTGTGGTGGCCACGAATCAATCGCAGGCAATTCGACACGTCGTGTCCCAGGAATACAAAGCCCGGTCCGCTGACGGCATCGAGGTTGCCACACTAATGGAGCGCGGCATCAAGCTTGAGCGCGCCAGCAGCAGCCCAGAAACCAAAGACATGTTCGGAGAGGAGCAAGGCGCATGAGCAACGAAATCACCCCCATGGTCGCATTCCGCGGCACACTGGAAAAAATGAACAAGGATCTACACGACGCACTGCCGCCACAGATCCCTGTTGAGAAATTCATTCGCACCACACTGACCGCAGTACAAATGCAGCCAGACCTTTTGGCTGCTGATCGCAAAAGCTTGCTGGGTTCTACCATGCGTGCAGCCCAGGACGGTCTGTTGTGTGACGGGCGCGAAGCAGCGCTTGTGATTTTCAACAGCAAGGACAAAGGCAAAGTGGTCCAGTACATGCCCATGGTTGGCGGTATCTTGAAAAAGATTCGCAACAGCGGCGAGCTGGCCAGCATCAGCGCGCAAGTGGTGTACGACAAAGATCATTTTGAATACACCTTGGGCGACGACGAGCACATCAGCCACAAACCGTTTTTGGGCAGCGAGCGCGGAGCGCAGATCGCGGTCTACGCAATTGCCAAGACCAAGGACGGCGCAATTTACCGCGAGGTGATGAGCGTGGCCGACGTGGAAAAAGTGCGCGCATCGAGCCGGGCTGGCAAGTTTGGACCATGGGTTGATTGGTGGGATGAGATGGCCAAAAAGACGGTGATCCGCCGCCTGGCAAAACGCCTGCCATCAAGCGCCGATTTGGACAGCGTCCTGGCCGCGGACAACGAGGCATCAGGATTCGTTCAGATCCAGCCACAAGCGCCGATCAACATCACGCCGGCACCAGAGGACCAGGCAGCGCCTTTGGGCCGTCTGAAGCGTTCTATCGCGGAGCGCGCAGGGGAAGTGATCGAACCTACCACCGGCGAAATTCTGGAGGGTCAAGAGCATGTCAAAGTTGCTGACACCAACGGAGCTGTGTGACCGGTGGAAAGTTGCGCCCAACACGTTGCGAAAGTGGCGTGTGGCCAACACGGGTCCGACGTACATCAAGCTGGGCGAGGGCCGGAATTCTGAAGTCCGGTATCGCCTGGAAGACATCGAGGAGTTTGAAAAGACCAATCGATTTGTAACCAACAAATGAAGGAGCGGTATGAAAAATGCAATTACCTACCTTGCAGTTTGTGCCATCGGCCTTGCGGCTGCTGGCTGTTCAACGCCATCAGTGAATCAAGAGCTGGTGGTCGATAAGCAGGTGCAGCCATTGAGCCGCAACGAAGTCATCTACGCGGTGAGGGAGTGCGAAACAAATGGCCTGCGCGCTGTGGTGTTGTACGCCAAGCGCAAGATCAACGGATACACAACCGAGATCGTTGCCGAGGTAACCTGTGCCCCCAAAGGGTACTAAAAGAAAAACCCCCAGGTGTTGCGCCTGGGGGTGTCAAGTTCACGCTGAAGGAGGTTTGGCAACCGAGTTTGCGTGGGGAGACAAAGGCATTATGCCATCTCGAAATGCGGCGCGTCAATGAAGGGCCGCTTGTTTTGTTTGCGTCTTTCGTCCATGTAGTAGTGCATGGCTTCTTCCATGGTTCCGCGCCACATGCGGATGTCCGGCACGTTCCAGGCCGCGCCCCAACGTATTGGAACATTCAGTTCAATAGCAGCCTGCTTCATTGCGTTGGCCACGTCGTCGTACAAGTTCAGCTCCCAGGATGCCTGGCCAGCAACGTACGCAATCAGATCCACCGCGTCGCCCGTCAAATGCTTTGAATCCATGGTTTGGCTTTTGCCTGCAATGAAATATTCACGCTGGGTTTCGACCGATCGCAAACCTTCAGTCACGCCAAAGTCAACCGTCGTGTAATCGATGGCCAGCTTTACAACCTGAACAAGCTGCGGCTTAACACCGGCCAGTTTATCGAGACTGCGTTGCGATAAGTGGTAGCTCATTTTTTTTCATCCTTTTTTGCGGCTTGCATTTCCATGATCTTTTCAAGCGTGCGACCGCCAAAATAAAAGCTCATGATCAACATACCCCATTGGCCAAGCAGCTCGACATACTTTTGATTTGTGTCGATGCCATACGCAGACATCATTGCAAACGTCGTGTACGCAATCAAGATAAAAATCAAAGTCATTGGTCGAATGTTTTTAGACAGCCATGAATCGCTGGCCATGTCTGCCTGCACGCGCTTTGTCAGTTCTTGTTGTTCAGCAATGTCTGCGTTGATGCGCGCCAGCTCGCCGTTCTGCTGCATCTGCAACAGCTCAAGCTGTGCTTTTGCTTTTTGTTCTGGGTCAGGAAAAAATTTATCGACAAGTTTCATGCCGACACCAAGCAGTGCGTCTAATGGGAACATCATCACCTCCTATTTGTTATCAACCAACCACGAAAAGAACCAGGTCAGCATGCTCACTGAAAACACAATGAACCCGACAATGATCCCGTAGAACTGCACGTCTTCCCAAAACATTTTTTTTGCTTTAGCGATCCGTGCTGCTCGCTCTCTTTCTTGCCGTTCTTCTTCCGCTTTTGCTTCACGAAGTTTTCTGCGCTCCGCTTGGAAGTCTTCCCACACACCGGCCATTGGTGTGTGATAAATCAAAAGCTCTTTTAACTCTTGCTCATACTCTTGCAACTGTCTAACGCGCATCACGTTTTCAAACGCTTGCATGTCAACAGACTTTGTTTTTATGACTTTGCCTTCAATGTCTTGACCGGCTTTGACTACTGCTTCTTGTGCTTCAAAAAACTTGCCAAGCCCATGAGTAATTTCGCTGGCTATGGACCCAACGTCCTTCCCCACAGACTTGGCATCTTTGTATAAATTAACGGCAGCTTTGACCCCGGCCACCGCGGCCTGTGCTGCTGCAAACGCGGTGATTGGGTCCATACATTGTTAACCCTTATCTTCTTTGTTTTCTAATTTTTTAAACAGAAGGCCAAGAGTGCTGTCAATTTTGCTAAACCCGTCCTTCATGTCTTCCTTTATTTCGCGCACCGCATCTTTGAAATCATCACGGCGAACGAAGTCTTCGTGCATCTTGGTGTCCATTCGTTGGATATCTTTTTTAAGTTCCACGATTGCATCCCAAATGACTTTAAGAATCCATCCACCCAGGGCACCAGCGGCAGCAACTGCCCAGTTGAACACCATTTGATCCATTGTCCATTCCAATCTTTATTCTGCGACTGCGTCCCAGGTTTGGTTTGTTTCATTCCATGTGTAAACTCTGCCATCATTTGGATATGGCGCAGGCGCTTCCCACTGGCAAGTGTCTTCGTTCAACATCCAGCTTGCGTATGGCTTTGGAGGAATGAACGCATCACGTTGCGCGTCATAACTAAAACCAATTCCAGCGTAATTTTTACGAAGAGCAACGCCGCCATCAGGTTGGCCGTCTTGTCCATAATGAACTCCGCCGCGTGTGTTGTATGAAGTTTGAATCCATTGACCAGGACTAGAGTCCACAAACGTGTCAAAAAATTCTGGCTCGGCAACAATGACTTGTTCGACGACCCCGTTATTTACTTTTGCAAAATGTCCCATGAGTTTCTCCTGTTATGCCGTGTAAGTTCCAGATGATGTAAACGTGTGAATTGTGTATCCACCGGAAGTAGTCACAGTGCCCCCGGTTCCGCGCTGCGATCCAGCGTAACGAATAATGACAATGCCAGATCCACCGCTGCCAGAATAACCAGCGCTTGCATGCAAACCACCACCACCAGATCCAGTGTTAGCTGTTCCAGATCCACCTGTTCCAGTATTAGCACCACCACCGCCACCACCGGAACCGCCGCCGCCGCTTGTAGCTGTTTGAGAACTACCGCCACCGCCACCAGCTCTAGTTGTTGCTGTGCCGTTGATTGATGAAGTTACTCCAGGACCGCCTGCTCCGCCGTTGCTACCAGATCCGTCGTTACCAACACCACCAGCACCACCGCCACCACCATCGCCCCAGTTGTTTACGCTTGCACCACCAGCATAACCTTGCCCTGTTGTTCCAGCGCCGCCTGGGGTTGTTCCAGTTGAATTGATACCACCAGATCCAGATCCTCCGCTTGCACCCGCGCTAGGTGTTGCAGCACCTCTACCACCACCACCACCGAGTGACGTGACCGTTGTTATGCCAGTACCTGCAATTGAAGAATCAGAACCGTTTGCAGCATTAGCATTTTGAACCGCAGCAGAACCAGCGCCAACCGTAATTGTGTAAGCGACTCCCGGCAAAAGGGCAAAAGGAGTTTCAGCAGCAGCGCCGCCACCGGAATTTTCACCGGTCACAGAGCTTCTGTATCCACCTGCTCCTCCGCCAGATCCAGCGTGAGCACCGCCAGCACCACCGCCAGCAATTACCAAGTATTGAGCTTGGTAAGAGGCAACATCACTAAATGGAACCCATTGAGCGGTAACCGTGTCGTACCATTCTGGCGTTTTTGTAGTTGAGTTCATTCGGTACATACCAGACGCTGGGGTGCCTGGACGCTGCGCGGTCGTGCCTACCGGCATCATCATGTAGCCGGTACTTGTGTTTGTTTGATCCGAAACAGCCGCAGGAGTTATTGCTGTTGGATCAATCATCCCGCCTGTAACTTTTGTTAATGCCATGATCTATTCCTTATGCCGTGAATGTGCCAGAGCTTGTAAAGGTGTGGATTGTGTAGCCACCGCTTGATGTCACCGTTCCGCCAGTAGCTCTTTGAGTTCCAAGGTAACGAATAATCACAACCCCAGAACCACCGCCACCAGCAGTTCCATCTCTTCCGCATCCGCCACCACCGCCGGTGTTTGCTGAACCGCTAGTGCCGCCACCAGCTCCGCCACCACCGGTGCCGCCAGCTCCGCCAGCAGCAGGCGTTTGACGACCTGCACCGCCACCGCCAGCGCGATAAGTTGCGGTTCCATCAATAGAAGATTGAACGCCTATACCGCCAACTGCTACCGTTGATGTGGCAGAAGTTGCAGAACCGCCAGCCGCACCAGCGCCACCACCAGCGCCACCGTTGTTGTTACCTGATTGATCCCACGCGTTTCCTCCGCCATACCCCTGGCCAGAAGTTCCAGCGCCTCCCGAAATAGTAGTGCCGCCGGTATCGCCATCACCTGTAGCACCTCCACCAGAGCCGCCGGATTTACCGTTTTTACCGTCAAGAGCGTTTGTTACACCACCGCGTCCACCGCCCACTGAAGTGATAGTGCTAAAGACAGAGTCACTTCCATTTGTAGGGGCTGTAACAGCAGTAGTTCCTCCGGCACCACCAGCGCCCACAGTTACTGTGTACGCTGTCAGTGGAGTAACGGTTATTGCGGACTCGGCAGAATTTCCGCCGCCGGAATTTTCCCCTGTTACAGAACATCTATAACCGCCAGCTCCGCCACCAGAATATCTATGACCTCCACCAGCGCCGCCAGCAACAACCAAATATTGAACTTGATATGGACCTGGATCGTAAAACGGAATCCACGTTGAATACGTTTCGCTATACCATTCTGGATACCCAAGAGTGGTATTAAAACGGGTCATTCCATTATTTGGAGAAGACGGACGCTGGGCCGTTGTGCCTGCTGGTAAATCAAAATAACCAGTGCTTGTGTTTGCTTGATCAGATACGGCGGTTGGTGTTACCGCAACAACTTGCCAAGACATATCGCCGCGCAAAAATTTTGTGCTATCAGCGGTGCCCGTAGTGGCAAGCTTTGCGGCTGTAACTGTTCCATCGCTTGGAGTACCAATTGCCAACGGCGTTGAATAAGCAACCTCAATGTTTGCTGTACCAGAAGGCGGAGCTGTGCTAAATGTTAGCGTTGTTCCAGATACTGAATAAGTGCTTTTTTGCTGGTACACGCCAGAGATATACACGGCTGTGTTATTTTTTGTGGTTGGATCAGATGTCAGCGTAAATGCTGTTGCACTACCCGTACCATTGAACGTGTCTACGTTTACGTTGGTTGCGCCAAGACCAGTTTGCGATGCAAACCAAGTGCCAGTCTCAAGGTCAGCAACAAAAATAATTTGACTGTATTGAGCGCCAATTTGTGCGCTTGTTGCGCCGTTGATTGTGTTGCTGCCAGAGCGCGCAATGTTTACAGCGTTTGCGTCGCTTGTCCATTTCACTACAGCAATTTTGAACCC
>Ga0255155_1000559_pt1 | contig 9000 bp, 10 predicted proteins | sample Atl_Atl_RepC_8h_FD_186025 | JGI IMG/M metagenome (GOLD analysis project Ga0255155, IMG submission 186025) | Freshwater microbial communities from Altamaha River, Georgia, United States - Atl_Atl_RepC_8h | ecosystem: Environmental > Aquatic > Freshwater > River | place: USA: Georgia | collected...
ACAGGTAGACCCCGGGGGTCTCGGGAAGGGTAGGGAGGTCTTGGGCCCGCACGCCCCCATTGTAGACTTTCCCCGTGCCTCCCTTCCTGGTGGACGCCCACCTGGACCTGGCCTGGAACGCCCGCGCCTTAGGGCGGGACCTCACCCTCCCCTTGGAGGCCCTCCGCGCCCAGGACCCCCACCCCGACACCCCCCTGGTCACCCTCCCGAGCCTTAAGGAGGCGGGGGTGGCCCTCGCCTTCGCCACCCTCTTCGTGGACCCTCGGGAAGGGGCACAGGAGGACTGGGAGGAGGAGGTCTACGCCCAGCTCGCCCTCTACGAGGCCTGGGAGAGGCGGGGCCTCGTGAGGGTCCTAAGGGAGCGGGAGGACCTCTTGGCCCACCTGGAGCGCTTCCCCCAAGACGGCGTCTTGGGCCTCGTCCTCCTCCTGGAGGGGGCCCACGCCCTGGAAGCCCCCGAGGACCTCCGCCCCTTGCGCAAGCGGGGCCTCAGGCTCCTCTCCCTCACCTGGGCCACGGGAAACGCCTACGCCGGCGGGAACGCCGAGCCTGGCCCCCTCACGGCCAAGGGGCGGGCCCTCCTCGAGGCGATGGCGGCTTTGGGCGTGGCCCTGGACCTCTCCCACCTGGCGGAGGAAGCGGCCTGGGAGGCCCTAAGGGTTTACGAAGGCCCCGTGTGCGCCACCCACGCCAACTGCCGCGCCCTGGTGCCCTCCGAGAGGCACCTCTCCGACGGGCTCTTGCGGGCCCTGGCCGGGCGGGAGGGGGTTTTGGGCCTCGTGCCCTTTAACGCCTTTTTAGACCCCGCCTGGAAGCGGGGGATGGCGCGGCTTCCCCTGGAGGCCTTTTTCCGGCACAAGGCCCACGCCGAGGCCCTCATGGGCGGGGGGCGGGTGGGCCTGGGCACGGACTGGGACGGGGGGTTCGGCCTCGAGGCCGTGCCCCAGGGCCTGGACCGGCACCGGGACCTCCGCGCCTTAGGGGACGAGGGGTTTTTGGGCGGGAACTGGCTACGCTGGCTCCTTGGCTGGTTCTAGGGGGACCACGGCCAGGGTGCAGCGGCTTGCGGCCACCAGGCGCCCTTCCTCGTCGTAGACCTTCACCTCCCAGACCTGGGTGGTGCGGCCCACGTGGAGGGGCCTCCCCACGGCCCGGATCGTCCCCTCCCGCTTCTTGCGGAGGTGGTTGCAGTTGATCTCCAGCCCGAAGGCGGCGTGCCCCGGAGGGCAGTTCAGGAACCCCCCCACGCTCGCCACGCTTTCCGCCAGGGCCACCGTGGCCCCCCCGTGGAGGAAGCCGAAGGGCTGGTGGACCTTGGGCGTCACCACAAGCTCCGCCACCACCTCGTCCTTCTCCGCCTTGAGGTAGCGGACCCCCAGGGTCCGGTCCAAGGTTTCCCGCTCCAGGAAGGCCTTGACCTCCATGCCCTGGAGTATAAAGGGGCCGTGGGCGAGATCCGGCTCTTCCCCGGCCTCCTCGCCCCCCCGGCGGGGCTGGACTTCCTCTTGGACCTCCCCTCGGAGGAAGGGCTCCACCTCGTGGCCTTCGCCGAGGGGGCCTTGGACGCGCTAAAGGTGGCCTTCCAGGAGGGGGCGAGAAGCCTCGTCCTCCTCTCCCCGGTCCTCTTCCGGGACGCGCTGCTTTCGGCGCGGCTTGGCGCCTTGCGCTTCGGCCTGGAGCGGGGCGGGGTGGAGGGGTTTGCCCGGGTGGGCCGGGCCCTCTTCTTCGGGGCCTTAAGCGCGGGGAGCGAGGAGGTCTACGAGGCCTGGAAGGAGGGCCTGAGCGAGGCGGGGCTTTGGCGGTGGCTTGGCCGCCTCGAGGCCCTCGCCGACGAAAGGCGCTGGCTTAGGGGCACCGCGGCCCGGGTCCTCGTGGTCCAGGGGGCCCTGGACGCCTTCACCCCGCCCCTTCACGGGGCCAAGGTGGCCGACTTCGCCAAGGGGGAGGCCCTCCGCTTCGTGGTGGACGAGGCCGGGCACCTCGTGCCCTGGGAGGCCCAGGAGGAGGTCCGGGACCTGGTGGCGGACTTCCTCCTGGGGGAGGGGTTCAGGCCCCTGCCCGGGGGGCTCGCCTTATGAGGCGTGCGGGCTACCTCCACCTCTACGGCCTGAACCTGGTCTTTGACCGGGTGGGGAAGGGGCCTCCCGTCCTCCTGGTGGCCGAGGAAGCCTCCCGCTGGCCTGAGGCCCTCCCCGAGGGGTACGCCTTCTACCTCCTGGACCTGCCCGGGTACGGCAGGACCGAGGGGCCGAGGATGGCCCCCGAGGAGCTCGCCCACTTCGTCGCGGGCTTCGCGGTCATGATGAACCTGGGCGCCCCCTGGGTCCTCCTCCGGGGCTTGGGGCTTGCCCTCGGGCCTCACCTCGAGGCCCTGGGCCTCCGCGCCCTCCCGGCGGAGGGGGTGGAGGTTGCAGAGGTCTTGTCAAGTAAGCTTAGCTATGGTAACATAGACCTGGGAGGTAACCTATGAGGAAGCTTTTGGCGACCGCGGTTCTGCTTCTGGGCCTGGCCTCGGCCCAGTTCTCGGTGGAGAACCTGAAGCCCTCCTTCGCCCTCGTGGGCGGGACCCAGGGGTTTGGCGGGGAGCTTTCCTGGCACTGCCTCCTCTTCCAGCCCCCCGTGGGGGAGGTGCGCCCCGCCTTGGACCTGGCCTACACCCTGGGTGGAAGCCTGAACGGCGCCTTCCTCTTCCGCTACCTCTACCCGGTGGCCGAAGGGCTTAAGGCGGGGGTAGGCCTCGGGGTGGCGCTTCCCGGCTTCAGCTTCGCCAACCTGGGCCTCTACTTCCGCGCCGACGCCGAGTACGACCTGGCCCAGTTCCTGAACGCGCCCGCCTTCGTGGGCGCCGACCTGGGCCTTGCGGGCGGGACGCTCGCCGCCCAGTTCAAGGTGGGCTACCGCTTCTGAGCACCCCGCAAAAGCCCAAGCGGGACGAGGGAAAAGGGATGGAGGCGGCCAGAAGCCGCCTCCATCCCTTTTGGCGGAGGGGGCGGGATTCGAACCCGCGAGGCCCCGCGAGGGGCCTACCGGTTTTCGAGACCGGCCCGTTCAACCGCTCCGGCACCCCTCCCTGAGCCGGGCGAAGAAGTCCCTTAAGAGCTTAGCACACTCCCTTTCCCGCACACCACCCCGGGCCCGGGTGGGGAGGCCGAAGCGGGTGAGGGCGCCTTCCTTGAGGTTTTCCGCCCCGTAGACCACTTCCACCCCCGCCTGGGCCAGGGCGTGGTGGCACATGAGGCAGGGCTCGAGGGTCACGTAAAGCCGCCCGCCCCGGGCCTCGGGCCCCGCCTCCCTAAGGAGGAGCATCTCCGCGTGGGCCGTGGGGTCCCTTAGCCCCTCCACCCGGTTGTGGGCCCGGAGGACGCGGCCCGGGAGGACGAGGACCGCCCCCACCGGCACCTCCCCTTCCCGGAAGGCCGAGGCCGCCTCCGCCAAGGCCTCCGCCATGTGGGCCTCCTCGGGAGGGGGCGGGTAAAGGCCCAGGACCTCCACCACCCGGTTGCCCTCGGCGCGCACGGGCCAGAGGGGCTTGAGCTCCCGGGGGACTCCTTTTTCCGCCAGGAAGTCCACGAGGCGCTTCCTCCCGGAAGGCCGCTCCAGGTAGTCCCCGGGCGCGGGGCGGCGGAACCCCGGGGGCAGGGGCAGGCGGGGCCTTGGGGGAGGAGGAAGAGGGTGCCCCCCTTGCGCCGGGCCAGGACGCCCCCCGGGAGGGTCTGGGGCCGGCCGCGGAGGGCCTCCTCCAGGAGGAGGACGAGGCGGGCCTCCGGCCTAAGGCCGAGCTTTTCCAGAAGCCGCCTCAAGGCCCGGCGGCGCACCGCCAGGGGAGCCTCGAGGAGGGGCGCCGCCCGGAAGGCGGGGACGAAGAAGCGGGGGTCGGGGAGGAGCCGGGCCTCGGCCTGGCGCTCCAGGACCCCTTCCTCCTCGGCCCGGGCCTCGGCGAAGCGGGCCAGGGCGCGCTTGGCCGCGGGAAAGCGCTCCTCCAGGAGGGGAAAGACGAAGAGCCGGAGGAAGTTCCGGTCCAGGGCGGGGTCCTGGTTCGTGGGGTCCTCGCGCCAGGCCTCTCCTCGGGCCCGGAGGTAGGCCCGAAGCTCCTCCCGGGTGTGGGCCAAAAGGGGGCGGACCACGATCCCCTCCCGCTCCCGGATGCCCGTGGCCCGGGCGGTCCCCTGGAGGAGCTGGAGGAGCACGGTCTCCGCCTGGTCGTCCAGGGTGTGGGCGGTGAGGATCGCCCGGGCCCCCACCTCCCGGGCCACCCGGTGGAGGAAGGCGTAGCGCACTTCCCGGGCCACCGCCTCCAGGTTCTCGCCCCGGGCCTGGGCGATCCGGGCCACCTCCACCCGCTCGGTGAAGAAGGGGAAGCCCAGCCTTTCCGCCAGGGCCCGGACGAAGGCCTGGTCCAGGGGGCTTTCCGGGCGCAGGCCGTGGTCCAGGTGGGCCACCACCGCCTGGCGCCCTGCTTCCTTCACCAGGAGGGCCAGGGCCACGGAGTCCCCGCCCCCGGAGACGGCGAGGACGAGGGGGTCTTTGGGGGCGAGGCGAAGAAGGCGCTCGCGGAAGGCCGGGACATCCATGCGCCTTCCATGATGCCACGGCCCCCCGGTTTCCCGGGGGGCCTCCTGGTGGCGGCGGTGGGACTCGAACCCACGACACCACGATTATGAGGCATCGCCTTTCCAAAGAACGGCGCGGAAACGCCGCCTTGAAGGGCGTTTCCCCCCCTTCTTGGCATCGGCGCGCCCCCCTTTTGCCCCACGGGGATATTCTACCGCCCGCTCCTGCTTTTGGGGTAGGGGGGACGATTCGCGAAATCTAACTTTCGCGAATGAACCCCGGAGGTCCGCCGCCGTGATACTTGTAGTCCCCAAAACTTGTAGTCCCCAAACTGCACAAACCCCCGAGAAACGCCCTTCCACACGGCAAAATCCCGCCCGATTTTTCTCCTGGACCTTCACCGAACCCAGGGGCGGCCTAAGCCCTAGGGGGTCCCTACGCCGATACTTGTAGCCTCCAAACTGCACAAACGAGCAACGAAGCAAGTCCAGAACGGCAAAGACGCCGAGCATTTTTCCCCGGAAGTCGGCCGCCGGGGAGAACCCCCTAAGCCCCCGGGACTTGTCCCCTGCAGACCGCGCAAAGGGGAACGAAGCAAGTCAGGAACGACACGAGCCGCGCCGATTTTTCCCGGGGAAGGCTAGCCCCGGGGAAGCCCACGAAGGACCGCCCGGGCCTCGAGGCCCGAAGCGCGGAAGGACGGAAGTCAAGCCCTAAGGAGGCCGCGAACCCCAAGCCGCCCGAAGCCGGGGGCCGCGCTTTGTCTGTTTCCGCAAGAAACAGAGCGCCGCGACTAGCGGGCTATATAGCGCGCGCCGCCGCTATGCCGCATAGACTTGCAACATATCCGCAAAGATATGCACACAAGCGCCGGAGAAAGGGCCGCGCCCGCCCAAGCGAACCCCGGGGGCACCCCCACGGCCCCCGCGCGCGCGTAGCCTACCCCGCCCCGTCAGATTTCACTTCGCCCACTTCCGCCTTCCCCGTGATTTTGCACCAAGTCAAGACTTCGCCTTTAGCTTTCCTTTAGCTTCCCTTCATCTTCCCCTAATCAAGTGCGGAAAACGCCGTTTAGTACGGGGCTTACGCTAGAAAGTTAGACCGGGTAAAGTGTGGTTTGGCCCCTTGACAAAGTGATAAAATGAAGGGAGCGGGCGAGGTTGACCGCCCGCCGAAAGGAGAAAGTCCTATGCCTGTGCTCAGTATATCACAGACCGCCCGAAGTTCAAGCCCGGAAATCCCCAACCGGAGGGACCGCCGCCGGGGCAGGCGAAGGGCGCGCACTATTCTCCGCCACGCCTTTCGTTCACGGCGCCGCCCCGCTCACCTCCTCGTCATCAGACTGACGGGGGCGTGGGCCTGGTGGCAGGGCGTGCGCCGCGCGGTCGTCCGCCGCCCCCGCCCCCGGGCCGCCCACCGCCCACATGGACGGGCTTCCCCCGCCGCCCCCGGGCGGGGCTCCGCCGCACCACCCGAAAGCCCGGACGACCAAAGCGCCGATGAAGAAGACGATGGGCCGCCACGGCCGGCGCCGCGCACCACAAGAAAGCGTGGTCGCCCACGGAAGCGGCGGTCCTTCCGGGCCTTCACCAGTCTGAAGACTTGGCGAAAACGCCTAGCCCAGGCCGAGGCCGTGGCGGCCATGCCGGGGGCCATATGCGCTACCCTCGTCCCCGCCGAGGCCCCCGATGAAGCCTCCCGCCGCATAGCCCGGGTCCCGGCCCGGGTGGCAGACTGCTTCGCCGCCCTCGCCCGCCGTTTGCGCCGCGAGCGGGGGGCCCATTTCGCCATCGCTGCCGCCACACGTGCGGGGAACGGAGCCTTCCACCCCCACGCCCACGCCATCGTTTACGGCGTTCGCCGCGAACGCCTCGCCGTTCTTGCCGCCCGTTCGGGCCTTCGGCTTGTTTACGCCGAGCCCGTTCGGGACGGGCGGGCCGCCGCGCGCTACGCCATCGGGGCGCACCAGAAGAGGCATTATGACCGCGTTGAAGGGGCGAGGGGGTTCTGGGCGAAAGTCCCCGAGGCCGCCGAGGCCACGGCCGCTCTTGTTTCTTCACGAAACACGCCATCCGTCCCCGTGGTGCCTACCCCCTTAGGGCCGCTCCCCGTGGTCCCCGGCCCCGTGGACCTCGGCCCCGGGGAGCGTGTCGTTGCTGTTCGCCAATTCCTCGAGGTCAACGCAGAAGCGGCCGCAAACCCCAGCCCCCGTATCCGTGGACCGGCCATTGAGCGCCTCGCGGCTTACGCGGCCGCAGTAGGCGCGCCCCTTGCCATGTGCGGCCCGCCCAGACCGGGGGCCGCCCCCGGGAAGGGGGGCCGCACATGAACGCGGCCCGTTCCTTCGCGGTGGACCTCGCCCGGGGGAAGCGGGCGGAGACTGACCGCGCCGTTCTCGCGCTTCTACATGAGCTTTACCCGGACGGGAAGGTGCGCCCCGCCCCGCCGGAGCTTGACGCTCAAGGGATTGACCTTGTGGTTCACCGCGCCCCGTTCTCAGTCGGGGTGCAGGTAAAAGCGTACGGGGGCACCCTCGCACCCATCCGCACAGCGTGCGTCTTTCTAGAAGACTTTTCGGACATTGACCGCGCCATACCGGGGTGGCTTTGGACCACACGGGCAGAAGTCTTGGTCGTCCGCTACGCCGATGCGCCCGTGGCCTTCCATGTTCCCGCCTTACGCGCCATCGCAGAACGGAAGCGGGACGCATGGGCCCCATACCGCCACACCAATCAGTCAAGGTGGGGCCGCGCCCGCTGGCGGTCGGCATATTGGCGTGCCCCCTTGCGCGAGGTTGTCGGGGCGCTTCTGGACCCCACGGGCGAGATTATTGCCGCTTTATCAAGCCGATGACGGGTGAAGCTGTCCGGTGGATTTCCCTGAGGTCTTTTTCCGCAAGCCGCACATAGTGGGCGGTCATCACCGGGGACTTGTGCCCGAGCATCGCTTGAAGCGCGTAGGAAGGCATCCCGTTCTTGACCATCGCCACCGCCGCGCCGCGCCGGAAGGCGTGCGGCGGCTTGGGGGGAAGGCCCGCGTATTCCGCTAGCCGCCGAAGGACCATCTTCAAGCCGTCATACGCCAAGGGCAAACCGCTTCGGGTCAAGAATAAAGCGTCATGGTCCGAAGGGGGACGCTCCGCCCGGGCGTAGGCGAGGATGGCCCGGTAGGTGGGAAGGCTCACCGGCACCCATTGCACGGCCCCGCCCTTCCGCCGAACCCGCACCGCTTCCGCCTTGACATCCGAAACCCGAAGCCCGAGAACCTCGCTGGCCCGTAGGCCCGTGTCCCAAAGCACCATCACCAGGGCCTTGTCCCTTAGTGGGTTCTTCCCCATTTCCGCCGCCGCAAGAAGCTTCTTCACTTCCCATTCCCGCACCACGGGAAGGTCCGCTTCGGGCACCTTAGGCGGCCTGATTTTCCCCGTGGGGTCAACACCGAGGGCCCCTTCCTTCACCGCCCACCGCACAAAGGCCCGCGCCGCCCGCCACCTAGCCGCCACGCCGCCGGGGCTAAGGCCGTCTTCAAAGGACTTCACGAGGAAGGCCCGAAGGTCGTCCGCCGTAAGCTCCGCCATGGGTTTGTCGCCCACCACCTTCACCATAGCCTTCACCGCGTCCCGGTAGTAGCCGATGGTGTTCGGGGAAAGCCCCCTAGCCCTGCAGTCCAGAAGCCAAGCTTCCGCCCAGTCCGTGATTGTGCCCCGCATATTTTACCTCCACGACTACCGGTTTTCCCCTTCTATGCCCTGACGATTTGCCCTCTTCACGACTTTTCGGGGCGGGGGCGGCCAATGCTAACCGAAGTGGAAGAAACGCATAGGCAAGCCCCCCGGTTTCCCGGGGGGCCTCCTGGTGGCGGCGGTGGGACTCGAACCCACGACACCACGATTATGAGTCGTGTGCTCTGACCACCTGAGCTACGCCGCCAGGCGCCAGGCAACCCCCATCATAGGGGAGGCTGGGCCTCTGGTCAATCGTTTCGCCATTGGCCCGGGGAGCCTCCCCAAGGACCTTTTGCCGGGGTCCTCGTGTGGACACAAGCCCGTTACACAACGCCCCGCTCCCGCAAGGGCTTTCCTTCCCAGAAGCGCCTTAGGCGGAAGGGGGTGAGGTCCAGGCTTTGCGCCTTTCCGAAGGCCACCTCCTCCGCCATGAGGCGGCCTACCATGGCCGCCTGCTGCACCCCGTGCCCCGAGAAGCCCGCGGCCACGAGAAGCCCCTCCTCCACGAAGCCCAGGATGGGGTTGTGGTCGGGGGTCATCTCGTAGTAGCCCCACCAGCTGGCCCTTCGGTCCAGGGAAAGCCCCTCCAGGAAGGGGAAGCGGGCGAGGCCCGCCTCGAGGGTGGGCCCAAGCCAGCCCCAGTCCATCCCCTCCCGGAAGCCCGGGGGCTCCTCGGGGTTGGAGCGGCCGAAGAGGAGGTGCAAACAGTTGGGAAATAGCGCACA
>Ga0255155_1000570_pt1 | contig 8836 bp, 14 predicted proteins | sample Atl_Atl_RepC_8h_FD_186025 | JGI IMG/M metagenome (GOLD analysis project Ga0255155, IMG submission 186025) | Freshwater microbial communities from Altamaha River, Georgia, United States - Atl_Atl_RepC_8h | ecosystem: Environmental > Aquatic > Freshwater > River | place: USA: Georgia | collected...
CTGTGTTGACACTATAGTATGACTGAAGCCGGTATGTTAAACTTGACTATTCGAGACAATCTAGCGAGTCCTCCCAGGAGGATAGTTAGGCGCCCGACCTTTTGCCTCCGTAGCTCAGTGGTAGAGCAGCGTCTTGATAAGGCGTTGGCCGCAAGTTCGATCCTTGCCGGCGGCACCAACTATAAGGAGAAAACCAAATGGGGCGATCGCAGTTTTACTCATGCTTGTAGTATTGATTTACTTTATTGACAAAAATTTAAAATAGGAGAATGACATGAAACGTGCTAAACGTTAGTGTCAACCTTGACCCCGTATGGTCCTGGTTGGCACGTAAAACAATTTACATACGACCAACCTTGCTAAACTTTGATGGCGAAGTATCCGGCTCTTACCCGGAAGAACAGAGTTCGATTCTCTGAGCAAGGACCAACGGGGGTATAACTTAATGGCAAAGTAACGGGCTTTTAACCCGCTAATCAGAGTTCGATTCTCTGTGCCCCTACCATATAAAAGCATACTAGTTCGGGCATAGGCTGAGGGCTACCCGTTAAATATTCGCCCTCAGGTGAATGAATTCTAGTGTGCTTCTATATGGTAATGTAGCATAACGGTAGTGCAACACCTTCATACGGTGCCCAGTGAAAGTTCGACTCTTTCCATTACCACCAAATTAGCCCTGTTAGTTTAATGGTAGAGCACCGGTTTTGTAATCCGGGAATGGCAGTTCGATTCTGTCACGGGGCACCAAGTTTTGTAAGTGTCAGCAAGTGCAGTCACGCTAGTGTAGATATGTTCGAACTATCTTACTAGTAAAAGGGGACGGGTTCAACTCCCGGCTGATCGGAAGATCGGTGCAGATTGGTTGCTAACTGGACAGGTGCCCAAGTGATATCCATCGCGTGTCGAGGTCAGGCTAGGCGGCCGGTAGGTCCTGAATAAATCTACGATAAAAGTGACGTAGGCTTACAAATTCATTACTGTTGGCGTGTGGTGTAATGGTAACACAACAGACTTTGACTCTGTCGTTCTAGGTTCGAGCCCTAGCACGCCTGCCAAGTTTTGCCTCTGTAGCTTAATGGTAAAGAAGCGAGCTTATACCTCGCCAAAGCACAGGCCAGATAAGCCTGAGTGTGCAGGTTCGAGTCCTGCCAGAGGCACCAATTAGCGGCCCGTAACTCAGTGGAAGAGTTCCGGTCTTCGAAACCGGCAGTCGGGAGTTCGAATCTCTCCGGGCCGGCCACTATATAGGAGATTGTTATGAAACCAACCTTGTTTAAAAATAAACTCAATAACGAGCGATTTGTTTGTGACGATGTCCGTGTGACTGAAAATATCGATGGAGTCGAATATGTTATTGTTCATCGACCCAACGAGCATCGATTATTCAAGATGCGTAGAGATGTATTAGAAAAAGATACCGCGATGGTGAAAGGGAGATCACAAGACCCTGCGAAGGTCTAGTTTCACGTTCAACTCGTGATCGCGGTGCCAAAAAAGTTTTATGGACCGTGAGCAGCTGGCGCAGGCGACTGGACCTTCAATCCGGGAAGAGGGGTTCGAATCCCCTACGGTCTACCATACAATGGTGTCTTTAGTGTAGTGGTAGCAAAGCTGACTGTGAATCAGCAGGCGAGGGTTCGATTCCCCAAGACACCCCATATGCTGGTTTAGCTGATGTGGTCATAGCGGCGGTCTGAAGAGCCGTTGAAGTTGGTTCGATTCCAACAGCCAGCACCAAGTTAGAGCACTACCCGAAAGGGCGGCGATAAGAAGGAAGCACAGGCGTAGCCGTGTTTGCTTGGTCGGTAGATCGGAACGACTCACTCTTTTTACTAGTGCCTATTTTTAATGCGAGTATGGCGTAACAGGTAGCCGCAGGAGACTTAAAATCTCCCGTCTTCGGGCGTGCCAGTTCGAATCTGGCTACTCGCACCAAAAAATATTTAAAAAATAGTTGACAACAATCAACAATGACTATATAATAGACACATACGCTGTTAAACACAGCACTGTTCATTAAAAACTGATAGCATATTTTGCCCCGGTGGTGGAATGGTAGACACGTTGGTCTTAGAAGCCAATGTCGCAAGGCGTGAGAGTTCGAGTCTCTCCTGGGGCACCATTAGTTAGTAGCATAGCTCGTAGGGCTAAGATCAAGCCTAACCTTGTCCGAAGCGGAGAGCCTATGATACTAGTAACTGTCTACTATAGGTAGGCAACAATAGGTAGCAAGAAGATAGTAAACTATGCTACTAACTAATGGTGAAGAATTCAAGGGCAGTTTATTGTCCTGTAGGCGGCTTGCCGTCTACGAAGAATAAGCCGAGCGATCGGCCCAAAGCAGGAATGCCTACATACCTGCGCCAGCAATGGTTCGTGTAAACAAGCCTGCTCACATCCGTGAGGATGTCTTCGGTTATAAGACTGCCGGAGATAACAGCGAAGTTGATGTATGGGAAAGAACATTGTTCGACGTGCCGCAAGGAACACGGGGCAATGAAAAGTAACAGGTGGTGCTGACTTCCATACGAAACCAATCAACGAACTGGTATGAGAAAGGGTAGTGTTCGTGTCCGAGGGGTCGCACCTAAGGGCTAGAGCGCAATGTCAGTGGTTGGTGGGACACGTTGCGAAACGTTGTTACATTGATCGCGAAACATCACTGAGTAGCTCGCGAGGCAAAAGGTATGTGGTGAGTTGTATTCAGCAGTCCAAAAGATTGTTGAGCAACAGAGGCAGCTCATCGCGGTAGGTTGATATAGCTCATCAGGTAGAGCATCTGTATGTTAAACAGACGGCAGTTGGTTCGATTCCAACTATCTAAACAAAAATGCAAAGACTGCCTCGGTCATGTGTGAAAAGCATCTAATACTCGAGCCGCAAGGTAATCGAGTCAGACGTAACTCGCAAGGTGAAATCTGTTTGTGATAGAAGTTTCGTAGCCCGCAAGGCTTAATGGTTCGCAAGATCAACGGAAAATAAGTCGCAGAATAGCACGTGATGTCAAGACTACTGCCTGTCTATAAACGGCGATGCTGATAGTGGACGTAGATACCGCAAGGGTTTACGTGGATGTCTAGAGAAGGTTTGCTCGCAAGGCGGACTATAATGCTAGAGGCACTATTGGCTAACGTGTAATCTCAGCGTTAGCACTATTCTAAAACACATTGTAGCGGGTTCGCAAGTATGAGTCGCATTCGCAAGAGTGTCCTTGAGCTGGATATAGTGTGTTTCAGAATAGATTTACCCGGGTGTAGCTTAGTCTGGCTTAAAGCGCCTGCTTTGGGAGCAGGAGATCGTGAGTTCGAATCCCACTTCCCGGACCAATCATGGAAGATTAGCTCAGCGGTAGAGCAACGCCCTTACAAGGCGAAGGTCAAAAGTTCGATCCTTTTATCTTCCACCATTTATGGAGAGTTGGCCGAGTTGGTCGAAGGCACCTTCCTGCTAAGAAGGCATCGGGGCTAAAACTCTGATCATTGGTTCGAATCCAATACTCTCCGCCAAGTGTTAAAACAAGGATATATAAACATATGTTAAAACCCACAGCAAACTATAGAATGACTAAACAGACTAAAAGAACTTTAGCACTGTCTAGATTTGATAGTCAAGACCAAAGAAATGCTTGGAAACGATCTATGATCCAAGCAGAGCTAGCAGCCCTCATTCAACCAAAACGTGAAAGAGGCCGTAGAGAAGAAAACAAAGAATAATGGAAAAAATAATTTGGCCTTTGTTTGCCAAACCAATATTTAAACGCCCTGTAGATATTTCTGGTTTAGATCTTAGCTCAGTTAAATGGGCTAGAAATTACAACAACTGGATCAGCGAAACACAAAATGTATTGGCTGAACCAGAATTTAAAAATCTAGCAGAAGCTGTCTATGATGGCCTTTGTGAATATTTTTACGGTGTAATGCAGGCCAAAGATACTGTAGAAATTTATTTCACAGAAAGTTGGTTTAATAAAACTGAAAAAGGTCAAATGCATCACAGGCATTGGCATCCAAATTCTATCATATCTGGAATTGTTTATCTAGCATCAGAAGGAACATCCGGAGGCACTAAGTTTATTACTAGCCAATATGATACCATAGAATACGGTATACAAAATGCCAATATCTACAATTCAAGAAGTTGGACTGTAGATCCGGAAGTAGGGACAATGATTCTATTTCCTAGTAATGTGGAACATATGGTGCAAGAATATCTAGGAGACACACCTAGAATAACTCTTTCATTTAACAGTTTTGTTAGAGGAAATGTAAATACAGATCCATTAACAAGATTAAGTCTTTAATGCCCCTATAGTTAAATGGTTATAACAGTTGCCTTGTAAGCATCAATTCCTAGTTCGATTCCAGGTGGGGGCACCAAATAAATGTAGGTAGAGCTAAATAAATATAGTATGAGGCACTACCTATGAAAACTTATAAATGTTTAAACTGTGGTAAAGAACACAAATGGCGAGGTGTAAACTTTGCCAACAAATATTGTGATAATCAATGTCAAAAAGATTTTGAATATAAACAATATATCACAGAGTGGAAAGCAGGTGATCAAAGCGGTGTAAACCGTTACAGCACCAGTAAACATCTTTATAGATATATTTTAGAAAAACAATCTGGAAAATGTGCTATTTGTAACATTGATAGCTGGAACGGATTCAGTTTAATTTTAGAGTTAGATCATAAGGATGGAGATCACACAAACAACAAAGAAAAAAATCTTCGTTGTTTATGTCCAAACTGTCATAGCCAAACTCCAACGTATAAAGCCAAAAATACAGGAAAAGGTAGACAGCATAGAAAAAAAGTTGTATAATAAGTTTTGTTCAGTAGCAATACTGAACCGGCGAGGTAGAAGGTAGATGAGGATAGACATCGTTGTGGCTCCATGCCGCAATGAACTAATTCTGGCAAACAGTCTTGAAAACTGTTCGTGCTTGAGTGACCCGATATCCAAATACCTGTCAATTGCTGATCGGAAATATTCAGGCCTCTGTAGCCTGTCTATTGCACATTGTCCAGACCAACGACATCGCACAATAGGTCTTGTCAATTGTCCGGTCTATTACTTGACCTTTTACCAGACCGTTTAAATTTAAAAGAGAGAAACACATGAACATCACACTTCGCAAGGCAAACGCAGTTCAAAACAGCATCAATGATGCAATCAAACATATCAAGTTCGAAACTACAATCGAACTCAACGAATTCCAGGACCCTAATTTGGTCCTAACTGATGCAAACAATAAACTGTTTGCCGCAGACGCTCGCAGACAAAAACTTCTGCTAGCATTGTATAACATCCGTGGCCTTGTCGGAACAGCGAATGCCGCCAGCGGAATTGATGTGAATCTTGCCAAAGCAGCATTCATTGACAAAAGAATCGCGCAGCTTGAGGAAATCGCAGGCCTTAAGCCTCACACCGACATTGGTGTGATTCAAGGTAAACTTGAAAAGATCAAGAATTTGAAAGACGAAGCACGTAGTCGTATCTATGGCTACGGTGACACTGTAAGCACCACAGTGGTTAGTCAAGAGCAGATCGATCAGGCCAAGGCAGAAATCCTTAATCTGAAAAAGCAAAAACAAAAGCTCAATGATGAAATTCTTGAGCTCAATATCAAGACAGAAATTCCTCTAACCGAGGATACAGTAAAACTTCTGCAAGAAGAAGCTTTGCTGTAATGGCTATCGCAGAGTATGGAAGAGGTCTATCCGTCCGGTCTCATAAGCCGGGAATCGCAGGTTCGAATCCTGCCTCTGCAACCAAGTTATTGATAGTAGTATGAGATCCGATCAACGACCGAAAGGCGATACCGAGCGGGTGGGACTGCAAAGTTGGTGCATCGTAGGTGCATTGTTGGCTGCAATATGATCAACGGCTTTTTACAGAGTAAAGGGATTGAGCGGTGACGGATTCCATGTTGGGCTGGACTATAGAAGCAGACGCTGTAATGTCTGGGCGGCCTGAGCAACGCCTCAAACCAAGACTTCATTATTACTATCAATATTCAGATAATTAGTTTTATGCGGGAGTAGCTCAGTTGGTAGAGCACTTGCCTTCCAAGCAAGATGTCGCGAGTTCGAACCTCGTCTCCCGCTCCAAATAATATGCTACCAGTTATAGAAGAAAACGATCTAGTTAGAAAATTTAATTTTAGTTCTGTAATTACACAGTCTGACAATGACACCGCCATAGGCATTATTAAATCAATCATTGCTGACGGTAATTATTTTACTAATAGTCCAAAATTTCAAACCAAAGAAAATATATTCGCTCGTCCTGAACCAGTATGGTTAAAATATAGGATGAGCTTTTTATTTTCTGCATTCATGTATTTGGGAAGAGAAGCCAAGGTATCAAACATGATGGCTTGGAGTTTCATGACAAATCTTGAGGGTGCCGAAGATCGTGAAAAACTGTGGCATCACCACTGGCATCCACAACATCCCGATTCCAAAATGCTAAGTGGAATATTCTATTTGCATATTCCTAATGATGTAAAAGATAGAGATTATTGCGGAACAGAGATAGCGCCAAATGGTGTTCAAGGAGATGGTAAATTTTATGTTCGACCAAATGACGGACATTGGATAATCTACCCTAGTGATACTTGGCACAGGCCAGGAATAGTTCAGAGCAATCAATATAGATTTATTCTAGCAGTGGACGTTGAATATCAATGAGAATAGGTTGGACAATATATACAGATCCTAAACACGCTGAACACAGTCAGTGGAAAGACCTTGTGTATGAAACACCAGAACCGATTTGGCCAATTATCAGAGATCAAAGGAAAGATTCCGATTATCTGATGTGTCCGGCAGTGTCGGACTATTTTTCAAATATGTTTGTAATTAAGTGTCCGTATGATGTTACTATCTCATATGATCGCACAGCAGACATGTATCAAACTGATAGGCTAGGACAAGATTGGTATAACCAAACATTCTTTCCTAGATTTCCTATCGTTAGAAATAATAAGATTGTAGGATCTTGTGTTACGATGCGCATCAACTATCTGTTCGTCGCAGATCAAGATGTAGAAATAGAATCGTTAGATGTTCCGATACTTCACACAGAGTTAACTCGTAACATAAGAATGATTCCGGGAACTATGAATATCCATAAATGGATAAGACCAGTAGATTTTACATTTGAAATAATTGATTTAGATCAACCTTTACATTTAAAAAGAGGTGATCCTTTATTTGCTGTTAAATTTAAAACAGAAGAAAAAATAAATCTAGAGCATATTGAATATTCTAAAGATTTAAAACACATCACTGAAGCATGTCTAGCTTCAAAAAATTTCGTTCCGCGAAAAAGTCTCAAATACAGATATAAGATGGCCGAGCGTTGGTTATTCGGTCGCCGTTGGTTATAATTCTGGCTATCGTATAATGGAGAATACAACTCTCTTCTAAAGAGTGAATGTGGGTTCGATTCCTGCTAGCCGGGCCAAATCGCTCCTGTAGTAAAATGGTATTACACTATCTTGGTAAGATAGAATTCCAAGTTCAATTCTTGGCTGGAGCACCACTTGACAAACACACACATTGGATATATAATAGCAGTATGTATAAAATAGAATGGAAAGACACAGCGGGTAGAGGCTGTGTGGAAGAAGTAAAAGATCTATCAGCAGCGTTGGCGTTTGCCACAGCTTTAGGAATACCAGTTACTATAAACGGTGGTGGTATGGAACTTGTAGGAACATTTGGTTCTGCAAGCATAGAAAATGGAAGATTACCTAACGGTGATCGTTACACTTGGTATAAAAGAAGATATGTCAAAGAATGATTTAATTGAGTTAACTGGCACAGTAGACGAAGTATTGCCTGGTAGTATGTATCGAGTAAAAATCGATAATATGCAGAGCATTATTACCTGTTATACTGGAGGAAAACTTAAACAGCACAAGATTAAAATTATTCTTGGAGACAGGGTTAAAGTTGAAGTCAGTGCTTATGATTTAAGCAAAGGGCGTGTGACATATAGATTATAAAAGGAGAGTGCTATGGCACCGTGGATTCAAAACGTAGCACTCAGCGATGTTAAGCGAGGTCATCACATTGATGCGGGTGTCAACTCTATGCTGATTCAGATCTGTGACCCTCCTGGCGATTTTCCTACCCCTAGCTACAAGTTCAAAGAAATCCATCAATTCCAGTTTCTAGACGTTGAAGAAAAGGATCACGTTTTGGACGAGGCTATGCGTTGCAGCCAAGAGCAGGCCAACGAGCTTGTTCGACTGCTACAACACGCATTTGAAAATCGTATGAACGTAGTTGTCCACTGTCACGCAGGTGTTTGTCGCTCTGGTGCTGTCTGTGAAGTTGGTGTTATGATGGGCTTCCGTGATACAGAAGCATTTCGTAGCCCTAACCTACTGGTCAAGCATCGTATGATGAAGGCACTAGGCTGGACCTATGACGAGAATGAGCCCCACACTATCAACGGTCATACGACCGAGTTTGGGATCATTCTCCCCAAGACAGTAGAGTGGACCAACGACAACGAAAAAGTTTTTACACTGGCCGCAGAGCGTAGAGCTCGTAGAGAAAGAGAAGGAGATATCTAATGGGTGAAGATTACGATATGACAGTAGATATGCAAGAAGCATTTCAACGATATTTTGACTACGGATTCGAACCCGGTAGTTTTGGAATGGCTGTGCTCTGCAATGATTTGACTCATGCTGTTCTCTGTGCCGATCATTGGAATAAACAAAGATTGCCAGATACTATTCGATGGTTAATGGACAAAGCACCACCGGGCAGTTGGGGCAGTCCCGATGTAGTTAGAGAATGGCTATCCAAAGGTG
>Ga0255155_1000613_pt1 | contig 8329 bp, 9 predicted proteins | sample Atl_Atl_RepC_8h_FD_186025 | JGI IMG/M metagenome (GOLD analysis project Ga0255155, IMG submission 186025) | Freshwater microbial communities from Altamaha River, Georgia, United States - Atl_Atl_RepC_8h | ecosystem: Environmental > Aquatic > Freshwater > River | place: USA: Georgia | collected...
CGCAGGAATATCCCAAGACCAGCCCGAAGCAGCCTGAACTGGCGGTGACTAGCCATGACCGGCCTCGACTGGAGACGATTAGCCCGGATGGGGCGGGATCGTATGGGCCGCTTGTGGGGGACATAGCCCTGGACGCTCTTGGCTTAGAGCTGATGCCGTGGCAGGTGCATTTTCTTGACCGGGCGTTGACGTTTGATGATGAGGGGCTGCTTGTGCATCGGTCGGCGTTGGGCTCGGTCGCTCGACAGAACGGTAAGAGCATTATTTTGAAATCTGTAATCCTCTTCTGGTTGCTAGAGATGCCAAAAATCCGTGGCGAAAAACAAACCATCGTGTCTGTGGCGCACCGCCTTGACTTGGCCGTCATGGTGTTCGATGACCTGGCTGACATTCTTGAGAACAAGTACGGCGCCTATGTCTCACGGTCGTATGGTCGCAACAAAGTAACCATGCCGGACGGTACGACGTGGTGGATCAAAGCCGCCAAACACAACGCGGGCCACGGCATGAGCATCGACCTACTGATCGTCGACGAACTATTTGACGTGGACGCCGAAGTTGTCGAGGGTGGTCTGATGCCAGCGCAACGTGCCCGCAAAAACCCGTTTGCCCTGTTTATGTCAACGGCAGGCACCGAGGCGTCGGTGCTGTTTCAGCGTTGGCGAGAACACGGTTTACGCGCAATCGACAGCGGGCAACCGACCGTCAATTACATGGCTGAATGGTCACCACCACCGCACGTCGATCCAATGTCGCCCGCGTCGTGGACATGGGGCAACCCCGCCATCGGGCACACCCTCACCCTGGACACGTTGCGACAGGAAAGCGAAAACCCTGACCGCGCATCATTCCTACGCGCGTCTCTAAACCTGTGGGTCACCGTTGCTCGCGGTTGGATCGCACCCGGACGCTGGCCCGAACTTGAACACCGTGGCCCGATCCCAATGGGCGGCATCATCGCCATTGAAGCCAGCCTGGACGACAGCCGATACGCAGCTGTACGCGCCGTCAACCTGCCCGACGGACGCACCGTATGCACCATCGCATTTGTCGTCGACACCATCGGCGAGCTGTACGACAAGCTCGCTGAAGTGGCCGCCGACCCGACGGTACGGTTTGCCATGTCACCCAGCATCGACGCCATCTGCCCACCCAACCTTGAGCGTCGCCGCGTCATCGTCGGCTACGCCGAACTCGGCAAACTTACCCCTGTCGTACGCGACCTGATCAACCAAGGCAGGCTGCTACACACCGGAGAAACCATGCTGGCCGAACACGTCCAACGCGCTGTTGCCGTCAAAACGCAAAACACGTTGGTGTTGTCGTCGCAACGTTCACCAGGCCCGATCGAGTTAGCCAGGTGCATGGTGTGGGCTGCCGGGATGGTCGCTCGACCAGCACAAAGCGGTCGCCCAATGATCGTCAGCGTGTAGCATCGCAACGTACCCGCCCCGGCCTTTCGTCGGGATCGTGTCGGCGGGCGGGTACACATAAACGCTTCACGCTTGTGGCACACTTGACGCATGGCATTGTTCGGCAAAAAGGTCGCAGCGATCTCCAACACACCAGAGATCCAAGCCGCCGTCGGTTTCGCACCCGGTTACTCATCGCAAAACACGGGCGTCAACATGATCGGCCAGTACTACACCTACATCGAAGGCGATGCCCGCAACCGCGCCGTCAGCGTCCCCGCGATCAACCGTGCCCGCGACCTCATGGCATCCGTCATCGGCTGTATGCCATTACGAATGTACAACGAACGCTACATGGACGGTCGCGCAGAAAAAGTTTACATCGATCCGCGCAGCTGGCTCCGTCGACCCGACCCCACCGTCCCCTACAACTTTTTGATGTCATGGACATTTGACGACTTGTTCTTTTTTGGTCGCGCATTTTGGTACATCACATCACGCACCGCCGACGGCTACCCAGCATCATTCACACGTCTGCCAGCAGGATCAATACAAACCACCGATCAAGCAGGCCCAGTTTGGTTTGCGCCATCAAGCCAGGTGTATTTCCAAGGCGGCGAACTCGATCCCGCCAACCTTGTGCAATTCCTCAGCCCAACCCAAGGCCTGATCTACTCTGCACCAGGCGCAATCGAGACCGCACTCAAAATCGAAGCCGCGCGCAACCGCAACGCGTCAAGCTCAATCCCCGCCGGCGTTCTCAAACAAACGGACGGCGAGCCCTTAGATGCACAAAGTTTGACGGATATCGCAGCCCAGTTCAATTCCGCGCGTGCCACAAATCAAACGGCTGCGCTCAATCAGTACCTTGAATACCAACCGACCGCAATGACCCCTGACAAAATGTTGTTGATCGAAAGCGCCAACTACTCAGCGCTTGAAGCCGCCCGCCTCGCAAACGTCCCGCCATACCTGGTGGGCGTCAGCACCGGATCGTATTCATACCAGTCATCACAACAGGCTCGAGCAGACCTCTACATTTTCGGTGTCAAGTTGTACGCCGAAGCGATCGCCGCCACACTCTCAATGGACAACGTACTGCCACGCGGAACATACGTCGAATTCGATCCAACGGATTACCTCGCCGACAACATCGTTGCCGACCAAGCCAACCAGCCACAAGAAAACACCCAACAACAGATTGCGAACCGATAATGCCTTACTACATCACCAAAGAAAGCGAAGAATGCGCCGGATGGGCAGTCGTCACCAGCGACATGACCGTCATGGGATGCCACCTGCTGAAGCAAGACGCCGTCGATCAGATGGTTGCCGTATCACAGTCCGAAGGGATCGAGCCGGGCGGCGAACTTGTTGAAATGGAAGATGCCGAAGAAGCATTGATCGCCATACCGCTGATCGCAGCAAAGCCCGTCAAGCTCCAAGCCCAAGTGTGGGTCGAAGCTGGTAAAGGTGACGCCAAGCGCACCATCAGCGGGATCGCCGCCCCATACAACGTCGAAGCCACCGTCACCGACGGCCAGCGCGTACGTATCGAGCCAGGCGCACTACCCACCGACGGCAAAAACCCAAAGTTGTTCATGTATCACGACAGCACACAGCCCGTCGGCATCGTCACGGAGCGCGTCGACACCACCGACGGAATGCTGTTCAGCGCCAAGATCGCCGCAACCGCAGCAGGCGACGAAGCCCTGACCCTGGCCAAGGAAGGCGTCCTTGACAGCGTTTCGGTCGGCATCAACCCAACCAAATGGAAAATGGAAGGCGACGTCATGGTCGTGAAAGCCGCCGAATGGATCGAACTGTCGCTCGTCCCGGTACCCGCGTTTGCTGGTGCCATGATCACCGACATTGCGGCAAGTATCCACCAACCAACCCCACAAATCGGCAATACTGAACAAGAGACCCCACAAGAGGAGACACCAGCAATGGAAAACGCACCAGTCGTCGAGGCCGCAGCAGCTGAGGCCACCATCCCGACCGCACCAATCCCCGCACAGGCAAAGCGCGAATTCAAGCTTCCGTCGGCGGGCGAATTCATGGCCGCCTACCACATCGGCGGCGACACGTTCAAGAACATGAACGCAGCCGTGCAGGAATACGTAAAGTCGCAGCGCACCGCGCTCCAGGCCGCAGCTGGTGACGTTCTCACCACCGATACGCCCGGTTTGCTCCCCGTCCCGGTTCTCGGCCCATTGGTGCAGGACATCAACTTCCTGCGCCCAGCGGTCAACGCAATCGGCGCTCGCGCATACCCGGACGGTGGCGCACAAAAGACGTTCATTCGTCCAACGATCACCACGCACACCAGCGTCGGCACCCAGTCGACCGAACTGTCGGCCGCATCAGCAACCACAATGGTGATCGCATCCAACAGCGTCAGCAAGACCACCCTTGCGGGACAGGTCACGCTGTCGGTGCAGGACATTGATTTCACGTCGCCAGCCGCAATGCAGCAGATTCTCAACGACCTGATGGGCGAATACATGATCGCCTCGGACAACCTTTGCGCCGACAACCTGTTGGCCGCTGCAAACTCGTCGGGCGTGTGGGACGGCACTCTTGCAGACCTGCTCACCAGCATCTACGACGCGGCCAACGACGTCGCAAGCGGACGCAACTGGATGCCAACGCACCTGTTCGTTTCGGTTGATGTTTGGGCACAGCTTGGAAAGCTCGCCGACTCGACGGGACGCCCGGTATTCCCGTTCATCGCAAACGGTCTGTCCGGACAGAACGCGCTCGGCGCAGGCTCCGCAGCAACCTGGAACGGCAACCCGCTCGGCCTCGAGCTGGTCGTTGACAGCAACTTTGCCGCCAAAACCATGATCATCACCCGCGTCGGACAGGGCGCAGGCGACGCGTACGAGTTCTACGAGCAGCAGCGAGGCCTCATGTCCGTCGAGGTGCCCGCAACGCTCGGTCGCACGTTCTCGTACCACGGCTACGTTTCCACGTTCGCCGCGATCTCGGGAATGATCCGCAAGATCACCCAGGCCTAGTCGGAAGCGGGGTAACCGCTCATGGCTACCTACACAGTCACCCACAAATACCTGGTCGACAATTACGCCGTCCTACAACTACTCACCCCCTCAGATGTAGTTGTAGGCGGCGCAATCACCGTCACAAGCGTCGACGCTACGTTCAACGGCTCATACACCGTTTACGCGCTCCCGCAATACCTGTACGTCGGTACCGACACCGAAGGCGACCTACTGTTCGACTATCAGGTGCCAATTCAAAATCAGGTGCTGTACTCCAAGACCGCTAGTGACGTCGAGCGTGTCGCGGCAAGCGGATCGCTCGCATACACGCCCGTCTGCACTTGGATCACCGCCGCCAACATCGAAGATTGGCTCGGTATCGGCACCGCGACAGCTGGTGACGCCGCGTTTTTGACGCAATGTGCCGCAGCTGCCAACCAATTCTGCTACCGACGCCGACAGGAAGCCGGATACATCGACAGCGTCAGCACCAGCCCATCGAGCGACGTCACCTTAGGCACGATCATGTACGGCGGTGCCCTGTACCGTCAGCGCGGCTCAATGGATCAATTTGCATCGTTTGACGGCATGGCAACCGCCCCAGTCGTCGGCCTATCGGGCATGGTAAAACAGCTCTTGGGGATTGACCGCCCACAGGTGGCGTAATGCCAGTACCTGCCTACACCGACCTGTTCAACGAGGCAATTGACGACCTCACCGCAACCCTGCAAACCATCACCGGGCTACAAGTCGTCAACGACCCACGCAACATTGTCCCGCCCTGCTGTTTCATTGACGCGCCATCGTGGGACAGCTGGAACTACAACATCGTCAAGCTCACATTCCCAGTCAAGGTGCTGACGCTCGGCCCGGCCAACCTGGATGCTCAGCGATCCCTGCTCAACATTTGCGCTTTGCTACTGGCGAAAAATGTGGCCGTTACCGGAGGCCGACCAACCGTCATTGACATTGGCGGCTCGATCCTGCCTGCCTACGACCTCACCGTGACCATGCAAGCACAAACTAGCTAGGAGAACCCATGTACATCATCGTTAGCCCGCGCCTCGGTACACCAGGCGACAAATACGAGCCAGCCGACGGCGTCAACGTGCAAGCGCTCATTGACGGCGGTCTCATATCCACCGACAAACCGAAGAAATCATCTAAAGTCAAAGAAGAACCAGTCGAGGAGTAACCCAACATGGCAACCAGCGTCTATCTCTCCAATCCAAGCGTCACGATCAACAGCGTTGACCTGTCCGACCAATGCACCGCCGCCAGCATCACCTACACCGTTGAAGCGCTGGAAAACACCGCGTTCGGCTCCACGGCCCGCACTTACACGTCGGGTCTTGCCAACAACAGCATCACCGTCACGCTGTACCAGTCGTACGCCGCTAGCGAGACCGAAGTAAGCGTGTACAGCCTTGTCGGCACCACCACCACGCTCGTGTTGAAGCCATCGTCGGGCGCTGTCTCGGCAACCAACCCGTCGTACACGCTGACCGGGGCATACCTGGAAAGCCACACCCCGATCAACGCATCGCTTGGCGAACTGTCGACGATCGACCTGACGTTCACGGGTGGCACACTCACAAAGGCCACCAGCTAGTCATGTTCTCGCCAGCCCAATTGGGCGGCGCTGAAAACAAACCAAGCAAGCCCGCATTAGCGGAGCCTTGCCCGACGAAGGGTAACTAATGCGCGTCAAACTCAAAATCGACCTCAAGGACGGGCGCGAACCCCGCACAATGGTCACAAACATGCTCGCCATCGTCGAGTGGGAAAAAACAGAAAACCGACGATCCGCTGACGGCAAAGGCATCGGTTTCGTCGACATGTGCTGCTGGGCGTACATCCTGTGCAAACTCGCAGGCGACAAAGTGCCCGGCACATGGCGTGAATGGGTCGCTGAACACCCCGACATGGAAATCACACCCATCGAAGAAACCACCGACGAAACCCCTACCATCGCGGCACCTGGCGACGCTCCCTCGCTGAGGTCTTAGTTATGACGGGCTACTGGCCGCCGCAAGTGGAATTTGATACACGCGACCTGACGACCGTGTTCTATGTGCTTGAGTTGCAACAGCAACAGGCGAAGCGGGGCCGCTAATGGCAACGGTTGAGGTGATCGGTGTCAAGCAAATGTTGCAAGACCTGAAGCAGATTGATCCTGAGGCCCGCAAACAATTTGCCAAAGATGCCAAACAGATTGCCAGCCCGATCGTGGTGGCGGCGCAAAGCAAATACCCGCAGCAGGCGCTGTCAGGTATGCGTTATCGCTGGACACAAAACGGTCGCCAACTATTCCCTTGGGATCAGCGCAAGGCTCGACGTGGCGTACAGGTCAAAGTGGATGCCGGACGCAAAAAAGACGGCGTCGTGACGATCATTCAGAAAGACCCGGCAGCTGCCATTTACGACATTGCGGGACGTGGCACATCCAACCGCCTAGGTGACGCACTCACCGCCTTTGCTGGCAATCCATCGCGCGTCATGTGGCCATCAGCCGAGGCGCACATCACCGACGTACAGGCCGAAATGACCAAAGCAATTGAACAGGTAGCCAAAGAGATTGAACGTAGAATTGCGCTGATATGAGCATCCGCATACCCATCGTTAGCGAGTTTGACGACAAGGGTATTCGTGGCGCCGTAAAAGAATTTCAGTCACTTGAAGGCGCTGGCGAAAAATCAGCATTTGCGCTCAAAAAGGCGATGTTGCCTGCGGCGGCAGCAGCCGGGGCATTGGCCGCAGGTCTTGGCATGGCGACAAAAGCCGCCGCCGAGGATCAGGCCGCGCAAAAAGCCCTTGAGGTGCAGCTTGTCAATTCGACTGGTGCAACCCAAGACCAAATCAAAGAGGTCGAAAAAGCGATAAGCGTTATGTCCAAACAGGGCGCGGTCGCCGATGACGTTTTGCGTCCGGCGTTTGCCGCGCTTGTTCGAGGCACCAAAGACATCAGCGAAGCACAGAAACAAATGTCGCTTGTGCTTGATATCAGCCGGGCAACATCTATTGACGCCACGACGGTCGCTGACGCGCTCGCTAAAGCCTACGAAGGCAATTACAAGGCGCTGCGATCACTTACACCCGAAATGGCAAACCTTATTCGTGAGGGCGCCGACCTCGACACGATCATCAATGTGCTTGGCGGCACCTTTGGTGGCGCTAACCAGGCGTTCACCGAAACCGCTGAAGGTGGCATGGCCAAACTCAACATTGCCTGGTCGGAAGCCACCGAAGCAATCGGTAGCGCCCTGCTCCCGGTGCTTGAAAAGTTGATCCCGATCATCACCAGCATGGCGTCATGGGTCGAGGAAAACAGCGGGCTAATCGTCAAATTGGCGTTGGCGGTCGGCGGTCTGTCGGCGGCTGTAGTTGTCGCCAACGGCGCAATGACCGCGTACAACGCCTTGACGGTAGTCACCAAAGCAGCAAACTTGGCGCTCACAGGATCGTTCTACGCAACGCAAGGCTCGATCGCCGCAATGAGCGCATCACTCGCCATTGTGACCGTCACCATTGGGGCGCTGTACGAGTTGTACCGCGAAGGCCCACGCGCTATTGCCGAATTCCTGCAACCGTTCAAACAATTCGGTGCCGCCATTGCCAACACCGTCATTTTGGTAGCCAACTCAGTCAACGCAATGGTCAACAGCGTGATCCAAGGCATCAACCTGGTCATCAAAGCCATGAACGTCATACCAGGCGTTGACATACCCGAAGTGCCTTACCTCAAAAACATTGGGTACATCAGGGTCGGCGACCTGCCTGGTCTCAGCAACGCCACAAGCGGCTACACAGGCGACAAAAACCTCGGGGTGCCTATTCCCTCGTCCGGGGGCGCTGCTGTCGTTGTAGCAGCTCCTAGCGTGCCTACAGGCGGCGGTGGCGGGGGTGGCGGGG
>Ga0255155_1000623_pt1 | contig 8243 bp, 15 predicted proteins | sample Atl_Atl_RepC_8h_FD_186025 | JGI IMG/M metagenome (GOLD analysis project Ga0255155, IMG submission 186025) | Freshwater microbial communities from Altamaha River, Georgia, United States - Atl_Atl_RepC_8h | ecosystem: Environmental > Aquatic > Freshwater > River | place: USA: Georgia | collected...
CGAATGGCAGGTAGACACTACCGCCAACCTTTTGGCTGCCTCGGTTTGCGAGTTGAGTGGCTGCTCCTCTGCTGCGATGGACCGGGTAGAGATAACGCTGAGGGACATCTTGTCCTATGTGGACCCCCTCGCTATCAACGTCTTGTACCACCAGATTAACCAAGCCTTTACGGAGTGTGATGATGAGTAACCCGATTCAATCCAGCATCCAGTTGGCAGCCCGCCTGACTGACTCCCTTTACCGGGAAAGCATCGTCAATGCGGATAGTGCTCAAGCCCTTTTCGACGTCCTGGCCGATGCGTTGGAGGCGAGACCAGATGTCGTCGCAGCAGTAGCCGCTGACCTCGACGAGAAGCAAAAGGAAAAGGACGATTATCTTGCCGATGTGATGGCCCGGCTCGACGCGGTAGAGCAAGATATGCTCAGACGTTATCATGCTGTTACAACCCACGATGTTGAGAAAGGACACAACAATGACTAAGCCCAAGCCATCCAAACTCTTCCGCATCAAACTTGTTCACGAACTTAATCGCAAGATTAATCGGCTCCGCAAGGAGGGCAAACTGTGACAGACAAGAAAGAGAAGAGTAACGTCATTCCGTTGATGCCCAATAAACGGGAACGGGACATAGTCAAAGCCCAATTTGATAATCCTCCCGCCCAACGAGTAAGGGAGCACTTGGACAAAATAAATAAGACGATGGCCGAACTAAAGCAAATGGCTGCAGACCAGCGGGCCCACTTTCCAGCTGAGGCAGTGGTAACAAATGCGGAACAAGTGCAGCCATCAACTCTGCCCAGTGATGAGGAACTCGCTCGTGAATATAGGAGAAAGCAAGATGAAGCTAAGAAGAAACGTGAACAAAATAATCGCAACGTTACTCGCGAGTACCGCCTCACTAGTAAGCGCACCGACCCGAGCTATGACAAATAATGGTGCTCCTTGGTCTCCGGAATTGCTAGCTTGGCATGAGTGCGGGATGAAGTTGCTCCCTTCCGCAAGAGAAGGGCAAGTAAAAAGCGCCCTGACTGCCCTCTCACTATACTCCGTCGACCAGTCCTTTAGCTTTTTGAGATTTGCGACTGCTGTCATTGCCGCTGAATCGGGCTTTAATGCCGATGCGGTATCCCCCTCGGGGGCGACTGGGCTGTTCCAACTTACTGGGATAGGAGCAAGGGAAGCCGCTTTGCAATGCGGTCTCCCCTTGTCCTGGGGGGTAAGTGAACCTGTGTTCATGGATAGCTTACGGGATAGTAGGCGGAATGTCAAGTATGGGACGTGTCTTCTCCGCTTTTATCTGGACCAAGTCAAAGGCAACCACACCCTGGCGTTGGTTCTCTACAACGGCGGCTATCAACAGTTGACACGCTTGTCAGTAACCGGTACCCTTTCTAAAGAGACAGCGGAATATGTTTTCCGCGTCCATTCTTACCTTGGGAGATGTCAATGAGAAAGTTTCTAGCACTATTTTGTTTCTTGATGTCGAGTGCAGTGTTCGCACGAGACGTCATCACCCTCACTCCCGAGCGAACTATCCTGATTGCCGGCCCGATTAGTAGCAAAATGTACGGTCCCACGATTGAGACGATGGGGAAACTGGCCGCCACTGGCAAGGATATTGACATCATCATCTCGTCTCCTGGTGGGGAAGTGATTGTGGGCAGCTTGTTGATTGACTACATGGAGCATCTAAAACTGGGCGGCACCAAGTTTAGGTGCGTCGTTCGAGATGTCGCAGCATCGATGGCGTTTCAAATCCTTCTTCACTGCAACGAGCGGTATTCCGCACCTCACGCCTTTTTGCTATGGCACCCGGTTCGAGTCTTTTTTCAGGGTCCCTTGACCGGAGAGCAAGCATCCTCTCTCGGCATCCAACTGGCTGTCGCTGACGAAGTCGCATTGCATGACCTCCGCGCCAACGTCCCCATGAAAGATGAAGACTTGCTCTGGCACTTCTACCATGAGACCTTGCACCAAGGGATGACTCTAATGCACTCCGCTCCGGGCTTCTTTAAAGATGTCACCAACAAAATTGGTAACCTTTTCCCGGAAAAGGTAGCTTTGGATACCTCGGAGTACGGCGGCTTATTTGGTGTCAACCAAATCATTTACATCCATGAACGCTTCCTCGGTAAACAAGAAGGAAACCAATAATATGAGACTCAGACTAGCTTTCAAGTTACACGGCGATGAAGCAGAATTAGCCCGCCAGATTGCAGATGCTGCTGGTATCGAAGCAGATAAGGTAGCCAAGCTTGCGATGCAAAGATACATGCGGGAAGTTTTAGAACGGGCCGAAGAACTAGCTAAAAAAGCAATGGAGAATAGTGATGGACAACCCAGCTCAGCCGACCCAGTACACTCTGCTGGAACTCTTCCGTCTCCATCGGACCCCGTTTCTGGCTAGGCATCACGATAGCCGCAAGCTGTGGCGCATCCTCGGCTTCGGTCCCGAGGGTGCCTATGTGGTGGGGTGGCTTGAGGGCCACTCCTCTCCCGACCTGACCAAACTATCCCCGAAGGAACGTAACTGGATTTACGTTTCCCCAGTGGGACCAAATGGCTAATGCAGCGGGCACAGGTGTGCCCTTGCTACCAGTCGCAAAGGACGCCCGCGAAGCGGAGTGTCCGTTACAAAGGGCATCATGTCAACGAAAGACAACTTCAATTTGGGTAGCCTCTTTTGGTCCGGCATCGCGGACGATAGGGCCGGCCACATGGCTGGCGAAGCGGCGAAGCTGGGCAACCTCCGAGCCGGGGATTCCGGTGCCATGACCAAGCAGGGGGACGTGGTGGGGGGCTGTCCCCGCCGGGCGTATGTTCGCTCGATGCTGGGTATCGAGGCCGAGGTTCCAGAACAGAACAATCTCTTGATGTTTGAGGTAGGCAAGGCGAATGAAGTCATTTGGCTAGACAAGCTGAAGCGGAGTTGGCCTGGCCTCATCAAGCAAGAAGAGGAAATTCCCATCTCTTGGACTACCGGCAACGGGACTAAAGTGACGGGTAGACCGGACATCGTCCTCTGTAACGCGGAGGGGAAGCCCCTCTTGGGCATCGAGCACAAGGCAGTCTGTTCCCTGTGGACCGCACGAGATGTGACATTCGAGGGGACCCCGAAACTGAAGCACCTTCTCCAAGCCGCCCACTATATGTGGAAGCTGAACGTTCCCTACAGACTTGTCTATACTCAATACGTCCAATACAGCTTCCCCGATTGGGCTGCCAAGATGTTCCCGGCCAAGCATCCCGCGATTAGCTTGAATGACAAGGGCCAACCAAAGGCTGTCCTCCCTCATATCACGATATATGAGTTGGCCTTTGACAAGGCGGGCTTGATACAGTACCGTATTGAGGGGGAGACACGGTGGACAACGGCAGCGGTGGGACGAGATGATATCGAACGGTACTACGAGTTTGCATCAGTCATGGCGGAACGGAAGGCGCTCGGACCGAGGCCCGCCCCAGTGAAAGCGGACGGCAGTAAGGCAGGGTATAGTGACTGTAATTACTGTCCGTTAGTTGATGTGTGCAATAGTTACGAGAACAAGTGGGAGAAATGGCATGACGAAATCAAAGCAAGGTACACTGGGCAGGGCCAATCTAAGTGACACCGAATTGGAAAACTACTATAAAGAAGCAGCTCTCGACGCTTTATTATACTGGACTAATACTTCTGTATCGCATATCGGAAGTAACGCTACCCTTACTCTACTAACTGAAATGTTGGCTACGAGTATCGAGCACCTCGTACCCGCGGACCAAGTCGATAGAGCCGAAGACGTTATCCTTCACGTGCTGGAACAGAGTTTTGCCCTCATCCGGGATGGACAAGAAAATAGTGCTAAAGAAATTTCTACAAAAGCCGATAAGAAAGATATGAACTGACGGCAATGTCGCCAGTCAGAGTCAACAAGTGAGAGGTCTTTATCATGGCGTACAACAATCAATCTTCTGGCAACCGTTTCGGTAACCGTCCCGCCCAAAGCGGCGCGTCAAAACCGGCAGCCAAGCCGATGGAGAAACTAGCAACGCTCTTCCGGACCGGGTTGTTTAAACCCAAGTCTGATAAGACCAAAGCCGTTGCCAGTATCGTGGCCGAGATTCCAGCTGAGCTGAAGCCGGGTCAGCGAGTCTACATCGACCTCTACAAGAACAGCGACGAAGAAGTTGCTGCCGGCAAGCCACCCTACGTGGTGATGATTAAAGAGGCTCCTGAAGCCAAAAGGGCGTAGCCTTTTGTGGTAGCTGTAAAGAAAGCTACCTAGTAGCTACTCTTTGAGCGGGTAGTATGGCGGGATGTAGCGCTCCCGCCTCTTTTTTTTACTATTAGTGTCACACTTTTAGTGCGGTGATAGTAGCGTTGGCGGACCTATGTTTCGTAAACGCTACTCCCATAAGATTAACCCCTTGTAATGGTGGCCAAAATGATACTCGCAGTTTTCATTTACTTCTGTGCGAATCAGGGCCTATTGGTTGCCAGTCCAGTTGTCGTCAACGTCCTTGCTACCGGGGCAGTTGTCACCACCTATAGCAGCAAGACTAATATCAATTTTATCAATAAGTGAGGGCGGCCGTGGACCACGTGACGCTGACTACCCATCCCCGATTTGTTTTGGTCGAGCCAAAACCCACCCCACCAAGGGTGGGTGTGTCGTACCAACAGGTCTGCCCAGTCAATGCAGAACTTCTGCTCCGACAAGCGCTGGCCTCGCCGGTAGTAGCAGTGGACTTCGAGACGAGGGGTAACGATTACTCCTTACCGGCGGACGAGACGTACATCGTGGGTGTGGGCCTAGCGTGGGAAACGGGGAGCTGCTATCTCTCAATGTCCGACATCTCCGACACGGAGTTCCACCAACTGACCCACCTGCTGACTACTCATCGGGGTCTGTTGGCGCACAATGTTTACTTTGACGGAGGGTGGATACGGCGCGACCTCGGAGTCCATAGCCAGTGGCTCGCCTGTACCTACGGACTCTACATGCAATGCGCCAGTGAGGGATGGGAGGGCCAACGGTGGGGCTTAAAGGAAGCAATGGTGGATGTCTTGATGTGGCAAGACACCAACGAAACAGAACTAGACAACTGGCTAGTCGAGAACGGTTACTGTAAACAGAACAAGTCTCCAGAGAAGGGCGAGATGTGGAGGGCGCCGCCCAATATCTTGGGCAGGTACTGCGTCCTTGACGCTGAGGCCACATACCTCCTCTACACAAAGCATCTCTTACCCATCGTCAAGAGATTTCCGAAGCTTGGTGAGTATCATCGGGATGACTTCCTCCCCCATGTCCTGGTGCATATAGACCAAAAACTTCATGGCATCATGACGGACCGCCAGCATTGGCAGCTGTACGCCAATGAATTGGCTACGGCTATTGCCGGAAGCGAAACAGCGTTTCGCCAGCACGACAAAGTGGCCCCCTTCATCTCGGAGTGGGAGTCGCAAAAACTCAATGAGTTCCTGGCTACCGAACCAGCCCGGTATAAGAAGGTGAAGGAACGGAAGGAACCCCCACGACTGACCACAAAAGGGGAGGTCAGCAAGAACTGGGTGAAGTGGAAACAACTCTCTGAGTTGGCGCCTGAGGAAAGCAAGGTGTGGCAGAACTGGGAAGCACGCCGACAACGAATTGAACAGGGCGAGTTGCCCCAGTATAAGTTCAATTTACAGTCAGGAGACCACTTGCGATGGCTGATGTATGATAAGTTGAAAAACAAAGTCTTACTGCAGACTGACAGTGGCTTGCCTGCTGTCAGCGAGGACGCCCTCCAAGCGATGGGCGACGTCGGCCAGATACTGATTGGGAGAGCGTTGAAGGTCAAAGAACTATCATACGTCTCCGACTACATCGAGAAGACCGCCACCCGCAGTACTATCCATCCTTCATTTAAGATGCCCGGTACTGTGACGGGACGACTGGCAGGCAAGTCCCCGAACTTACAACAGGTACCGAAGACGAGGGGCGCCTTGTCGGGCTTTATATCGCGGCCCGGATATAGCTTCGTCGACTGTGACGTGAACGCGCTGGAGATGGTGGTCACTGCCGAGTTGAGTCAGGACAGGAACTTGCTTTCCCTTTACGGACCAGGAGCGCAACCCAACGATATTTATACATTCTATGGCAGTATGATGGCAGGCATCGGGCCTAAGCTGACGTCGCTAGGATATGACCCGTATAATCCAGTAAAGGAAATACTGGATGCTACCAAGAAAGCGTTCAAGAAGGAGCGAAGTATCGCCAAGTTACTTATCCTTTCCGACAACTACGGCTCGGGTGTCAAGAAGAAGCAGAAAATCTTGTCCCTCAACGGTGTTGAGATGACCTTACGCGAAGTGGAGGAGATGCATAATTCCCTTCTCGCCGCTAAGGACGGAGTCCTCCAGTACGTCGAGTGGCTTAAGGATGAATGGCGCGCCAACGGTGGATGGGTAGAAAACGGTTACGGCTTGCCCATCTGCGTCGACGAGAAGTATGAGAAAGACTTACTGAACAGAGTTGTCCAAGGTACCGGCCACTGTATCTTACAGCTGTACGCCAGGATAGCAGCCGAGATGTTGAACGATGCCGGTGTCGAGTGGTATCCTATTGTGATGGACTGGCATGATGAAAGCATCGTCGAGGTGAGGGATGACCAGGTGGAGGTAGCAAAGAAGATAATGGAAGTCGACGCTTACGCTGAATTGAACCGACGGCTCGGAGGGACGTGTCCCCTGAAAGGTAGTGCAGCGGTAGCGAAAACATTGGCGGGTATCAAATTAGAAGAATAGGAGTACGAGATGGACATCGTAATGGAGACCTTCTTTTGGGTAGCGTTTACCACTTGCTCCCCAACCAAGTTGATACTGCCTCCCGGAGAAAAGGAGACGGCCGCCGACCGGAGCGCGGTCGAGAGAGCGAAGCATCATTGCCCGGAACTATATCCCAACAGTCCTTGTGCCAGGTCAGTCGAGCGGAGGAAGTACTTGTCTTACTGGGTCATTTGCGGGGGATACGACAAATGAAACTTTTTGTTTATAATACTTTATTGAACCACCCTACGTTAGTTCACGCCTTGCGGTACTTGCCCCGAATTAAGAAAGCCAAGTTGCCCAATGCATTGGAGAAATCTTACCGGGGCTACCCCACCCTCCACCGTGCCGACGGACACAGCGTTTCCGGTGAAGTGTTTGAAGTCTCGGACGAGGGGCTTCGCCGGCTTGATAAATGGGAAGACCACTACCGCCGGGTACTCGTACAACTAGCCGATGGTACTACTGCCGACGCTTACGTCGTCGACCCCCAGAAATTCAGTTAAGTTTTTTCCACCCCGTGCCGATAGTACTTGTAGCAAAGGACGCGCCAGCGTCCGATACAGGGGGCCCAATATATGAGAAGATACCTTTTACTTCTTGCGGTACTGACTGGGTGCGGCGTCGACCAAGGCTGTCAAAGTAGTGGCCGAATTAATAGACGGCTACCACCCCCGGTGCGAAGCGACTGCCTACCGGAGCACATCAGCCCCCGCGTCCACGACAGAGTGAAGTACGCCATTGAACTCTTTTCACAGGATGCTATTCGGCACGAGGTACCCTGTTACCGGACGCCCATCATTGGCTTCCTTCCCAAGATGCCACCTGACTTAGAATCAGGAGTTATCGGATACTGTACCCCGGGAAACGAGGTCCGGTTCCTCACCCCGTACTGGGACTACGCTTCCGCAACAACAAGACTGACATTGGTTTACCACGAGCTGGGACATTGCGCCTTGGGACTTGACCATACCGACGGCGAGGCCGATATCATGAACACATACATACTCAGTGAGCCGACTGCTGAGAAAAAGTGGGACGAGTTAGTCAACAAGATGTTTGAGAGGAGTAAGCGATGAGTAGTTACATCAAAGCAAAGACAGACCAAAAGAGGCAGCGGAAGAAAGTCTACAACGAGCTTCTGTTTCAAGCATCATCGGCAGTACTACCCTCAGTAGTGATGCGGGCACCAAGCGACGCCACTCCAGGCGAGATGGTTGATGACGCCATCCTCTTGGCTACCAACCTACTGGCCGAGCTTGGTTACAAACGTGATGAGGAAAGCAATGGTTAATATACTGAAGTCGGTGGGAATGGGCATCTTGCTCTTTGTTCTTGTTGGGCTAGTCTTGGGACTAGGCACGTTACTTTTTCCCCTTGTTGTCTTTTACATTACTGGCAAATGGTATCGGGAGAATATCGAATGAAAGTGGCAGCATTAAAGTGTCCCG
>Ga0255155_1000664_pt1 | contig 7916 bp, 4 predicted proteins | sample Atl_Atl_RepC_8h_FD_186025 | JGI IMG/M metagenome (GOLD analysis project Ga0255155, IMG submission 186025) | Freshwater microbial communities from Altamaha River, Georgia, United States - Atl_Atl_RepC_8h | ecosystem: Environmental > Aquatic > Freshwater > River | place: USA: Georgia | collected...
TGTGCTGAATCAGATGTTTTAGCCTTAACATTTCTTTTTAAAATGTTAAAATTAGCAGATGTAAATGAGACTACAAACTCTTCTGTTCTTGTGGCACTATATGCAATTTTTATTTTAAATGTTTTTTGACCTATCCCATGATAAAAGGATCTAATATCTTCTGCTCCCCATCCGCCATCTAAAGTCATTGTGCTATATGAAGGAATCATATTCCATGAAGTAGAAAATGTTTTCTTATCTGCAATAAATATCTTTCTCAGGGTTCCATTAGACATTCTCTGAACCTTTTCAAATCTTTGTGTATCTAGGGCAAGGGCGGACCTGTTATGTTCTGAAATCTTTTTCCAGTCTGGAGTACTTGTTGTAGATATGTCAAAATATAGCAAAGACCCTTGAGGTAAATATACTGTTGGCATTAATAGCTCCTACTCTTTCCAGACATTGAAATCTGACGATTTTGTTCAATCATAATTGCTCTTGCAATTTCTTCGCCACTTAAATTAGTTCCATTTACTTGAATATCGTTATTAATAACAACGTTTGTTCCTATAGCATTTCCAGCCATTCCACCATCATGATATTTTAATCTTCCGCCTGTGGAATACCTATTAATGTTACCATATGAAGATATCATTCCGCCAGTAGCATACTTCATTGAATTTATTGCATCCATTGTTGCTGTCCCATATTTTTGAACAGCAGAAGCTCTAACTACATATTCTCCATTTGATAACATAGCTGGAATTGAATCAGAAGTTGCAGTTCCTGCACCAAAAACTGTACCGCCGTCAGAATAATTTTGAGCAACAATATCTGTTGAACTTTTTACTCTATATACCCTTCCATTATATTCAAAAAATTCTCCTGCTTTAAATCCATAATCTTTTACAATAGCCTTTTTGGAATCATTGTCTAAAATATTTGTTTTATTTGCATCTAATTTATACTTTGCATTATATCCAACTTGAATTGCAGAAGATTTAGTTTTTCCTCCGCCAGCTTCTCTTGCAAAATCAGCAACTGCTTTTTTAAATTCTTCAACTGATCCAGTAAATTTACCAGTAGCGGCTGCTGCTTCAATATTCTTTTTAGCTAAATCTGAAACAATCTTGCTATAGTCTGGAGTCTTAGTAACTAATTGCGAACCTTCATATGCTGTAGTAGGTGCTGGAGCAATAGCATTTGCTGCTGCTACACCTTCTTTGCCAAGCTTTCTTAATGCCTCAAGCTGATCTTTTAATTGATATCCGTATGCTTCAATTTTATTTTTATCTGTCGTCAGACCAGCATTTGTTATAATTGTAGCAATTGTAGATTGAATTGTTTTAATGCTATCTGAAGTTGCTGCAGTATCAGCCGCTTTCTTTGCAGCAGCGGCAGCTGCTTTTTGTGCAGCAGCTAAAGAGTCCGCTAGTCCTTCTTTTTTAGCCTGCAAAGCTTCAGTATCTTTATCTGCTTTATTTTCAATAGCTTCTTGTGCAAGTTTTGTCTGATGAGCTGATGTAAGTCTTTGTATTTCAAGCTGGGCACTGGCTGCCTCTGTCATGTTACCAGTTGCTATAGCATTTTGATATTTAAGTTGTGCTTCTTGAATTTGTAATCCAACATCAGCAGCATCTTGTTGTACCTGTAAAGCTTTCTTTCTAGCATCTGCTTCTTTTTTAATTGCAGCAATCTTTTTATCAATTGCTTTAGACTCTTTATCAATATCTCTTTGTGCAGCCTGAGAAGCTCTAGAAGATGCGGCTGCTGAGGCTGCTGCAGCTTTTGCTGCAGCAGAACCAAGTTTAGCTAGTGCAGCTAATGGACTCTTATTACCTTCTACATCCGTTGTCAATCCTGTTGCTGATTGATTTAAAGCATTTTGTACTGCCAACATTGCTTGAGCTTGTAGACCGCTAATCTTACTTAAATCATCTACTACTCCAGAAGTATAAAGTTTAATCTTGGCATATGCATCTGCTGTTGAATCTGTTGCAGATAGTATGCCTTTTAATTCTGGTTTTTGTTTTAATATTAAATCAAGATTGTACTGTCCTAGCTGTCTATTGGTAGAAGCGGAACCATTTAATTTATCCATGGTCATCTTTAATGCTTCTGTTTCAGTAATAATCTTTCCAGTCTCATCTTTTGTTCCAACAAGACTATTATAATAAGAATCAATTGCATCCATTGATCCTTCAAAAGCTGCCGCTAACTCGTTTCCATTAATGCCATAAATGCCTAACGCCTTATTGAATGTATTTACCGAAACTGTTGCAGCAGAAACCTTGTCTTTTATTTCCATAAATGGTTTAGAAGATATTGCAGCAACTGCTTGCCCAGCCTTATTTGACTGAGTCATAATTGCAAATATTTGCTTAGTTGCATCTTCAGCAGCTATGCCGCTTGCAACCATTTGCGCTTTTAATGCCGCTGCATTTGCAACAACATCTTTTCTATCCATAGCATCAAATAGTTTAATGACATCTGGTTGTGTTTTCTTTGCCTTGTCCTGAAGATCTTTTAACTCTTTAATTGTTATTGAAAGTCCGCCTGTGCCGCCAGCCTTTCTATTTGTTTCAAGCACGGCATCAAGGATGGCTTTTTGTCTCTTTGCATCTTCCTGTGCCGCTTTAATTTTACCAGAAAGAGTTGTGTATTTAATTCCAAGTTGGCCAGCAATTTTTTCATTTGCTTTAAATGATTGTGCTGCGGCATCTGATTGTGCTTTTGCAGTTTTCCACATATTAAATATTTTAAGCCCAAGCATTGCAACTCCAGTTGCAGCAAGTCCCCATGGAGTTAATCTTAAAGCCATAGACATATTCTTTATAATATTTACAAAGCCTGCTCCAGTTTTAATTCCTTGAGCTAAAGCTTTTGAAACACCAATAATTCTAGAAAGAACAGCAGGACCAATTAAAGACCCTATAAGTTCTCCGCCTGGAAGTCCAGTCATTTTTCCAACTATTCCTCCACCAATTGAAGCTCCAATGTTTGCTCCAATTCCCATTGGCTGATAATATGGATTTGCAGCAAGATTTTCTTGTCTAGCGGCTCTTGCAGCACGTACCTTTGCGCCAACTTTAGTTACGCCAAAAGCAAATCCTGGAATTTTTCCTCCAGCATTCATAAATGCAATTGCACCTTCATTGGCAGCAGTTGCTGTTTTTGTTATAACAGATTCTCCTGGTTCAAGCAAAGCTGGAATTGTATCTCCGCCGCCATATCCTGGAAGTTTAGTAACTCCACCTTGATATGGCATTGCTTCATATCCACGTCTTTTTGTATGTGCATCATATCCAAATGGATTAATTACTTCTCTCATCCTTGGGTGGAAACCACTTCTTATCGCTCTAACAGAAACTTGATTTAACATTTTACCAAAATCAGCCTCTGTCATAGGTTTATTTCCCCATGCTTTCATTTGTTTATTAAGAAGATCTGCAGCACGTCCTGCTAACTCTTTTGCAGTATGAGGTTTAACGCCTTGAGACTTTAAGAAAAGCATAAGGCTAACCATGTCTTCAGCTTCTACTCTTCTAAATGCATCCTGTACAGATTTTGTAGTGCCAAAAACTTCATTGAAAGCTTTTTTATTTTTTATAAATTGTGATGGCAATACTTCTAAATATGGAGCTTTTGTAGTGACATGTCCCAAACCAAATTCTGATAATCTATCAGCAGGAACTCTTGCAGCATTTTTACTAAACTCAAGACCCTTTGTTCTGGCAGCATAGCCTGGGCCGTATGCATGTACTAAATAATCGTCTCCTGATGTTGGAGTCATACCAGCTTCTTTTAGCCATGGATCTTCCCAAATTTTATTTTTTCTACGTGCAAGTTTTCCATAAGCTGCCGCTACATCTGCCTCTGCTGTAGTATTTGTAGAAGAACCACTTGTGCTACCAGGTCTTAAATTAGGAGTTCTAGTTCCGCTAAACTTTCTTGATTCTTCAGCAAATCTTCTGAGCATTTCTGCAGCTTGTTTTGCTTTTTTCATATTTGTAAATTTAGGCAAAAACTTTCCTAAAGCAGTTACTCCACCTGCAAATTTAATTCTTCTTACAGATGATCCAACTGCTCTAGCTATTTTGCTTGTAATAGATCCAGCTCTTCCTTCTCCAGAACGCAAAGCGGATCTCATGTTGTATTCTTGATTTTTATCAATAGCGTTTCCTGTGGCTATAGTCGTATTAGTTCCTGGAACCAATGTCATTTTATCAATTGGGACTCCAGATGCTACCGAAAGAGCATTCATTCTTTCAATCATTTTTGCATTAATTGCTGTTAATGCAGCTTGAGCTCTTTCAACAGATATAATTCCTCTTTCTGCTGCTGCTGCAACTCGTGCAGAAGATTGAGCTGCAGTTTGTGTAATTGCTTCCATTTTAGGAAGTATTACATTAAAATCATTTAAAAATTCTGCTGGAAGTTTACCAGTTGTATCAATAATTCTTTCAATGTTTGCCATTTCAGATTTAGAACGCATTGCCATAGCAGTCATCATTGTATGCCATCTTGCTGCTTCTGAAGCATTTATTGCTGTGCTTGCACCATTGATCATTGTAAGTCCAGGAACTGTTGGAACTTTTGATCCTGGCATAGCCATCATTTGTGGATTGCTTCCAATTGCTTTATTTGTCATTGGGTCAAGCGGAACAGATGTGTGGAAGGTTTGCTTTAACCTATCTGCTTCGCTTAACTTAGATTGAGGGTTATAATGTGCAAAATCATATTGTGCTATTCCAACCCCTTCTCCTGCACCACGGATAACTGGAGCAGCACTTATTGTTCCTGCTCTTGATAATGATGCTATTTGTTGCATTTCTAGTCTTAAACCAGTTAATGCTGTTGTTAATACTTTTGCTGCAGCGGCATCCGAATAAAATGTTTTTTCTACTAAAGTTCCTGCTTCTGAAGCAGCTTTCATTTCTGGAGTTAATAATTTAAATCCTTTTGCTTGGCTAAAGAAAGCTCTAATGCCAGCAAAGCCTTTAAGTACATATCCTAAGAAGTTTGCAAATACACCAGTCAACATAATAATTGGACCAGCTAAAGCAGTTATTCCTCCAAGTAAAGCAACAAACTTTTTAACTGGTTCTGGCAAACTATTAAATGTTTTAAGCATCTTGTCGCCAAATGTTATTATCTTTGTTGCAATATCTAAGAATTGTTCTCCAACAGTTGCAAGGTCAGCCTTTAGTGACTCTAAAGCTCTTCTGTATCTACCAGAAGCAGATTCTGTTACCTGTGCCAACTCTCGGCCAGCCACATTTGCAAGTTCGTCGGTACTTGCTTTCATTAAATCTATTACCTGTAATGTTTGAGATCCCTTTCGCCCCAGATTATCAAATAATGCACCCATTCTCGCAAATTAGTATTTACCAAATAGAGTTTCAATTGCCTGTTGTTTTTGTAATGGGTTTAATTTATCCATCGCTTTTTGCAACTCTAATATTGTTGCAGTTATATTTCCAGCATTACTTTCAACAATTTGTTTTAGATTAATGCCAAATGAAGAGAACTGAGCAACTGCAACCTTAGTTGGATTAATTAATGAACCCATTGCAGACTTAAGAGCGTTAGCTCCTTGTGCTGCATCTATTCCGCCTTCTTTCATGGCAACCATCATAAGTGCTAAATCTTTAACGCTTCCGCCCAAACCTTTTATAACTGGACCAGCTTTTGGAATTGCTTCTACTAAATCCTGTAAAGTAGTAGATGTTTGGTTTTCAACAGCGTTCAAAAAGTTGATTGAATTAGCTAGTTGATCTGTGTTTTCTTTAAAAGCATTTTGAATAGCGAGAGTGGCTTTCATTGCTTCTTGTCTATCAACTTCACCAAGTACTGATAGGCGTGTTGTTTCTTTAAGAGATCCAAGTAATTCATCGCCCTGTTTACCAGTTGCTGCAATATCCGCTGCTAAACCAATTGTATCTTTAAATGAAACTCCATATGCAGCAGACAATTCTTTTGCTGTTTTTACAGTTTCTTCTCTAACCTTTTGTAGCTCTGCAGTTGCTGTAGGAGCCAAGCCGCCATAGACCTTTGTAAGTCTTGTAAGTTCTTGATCTGCTTCTCTAAACGCTTTTGATGCTGCAGCGCCAAATGCTGCCATCGGCACAGTTAATCCTACTGTTAACTGACGACCAGCCCATTGAGTATTTTTACCCCAATTTATAAGCTGATTAGCACCATCAGACATTACCTTGTTCAGAATAGACATTTCCATTCTTGCAAGCTTTGTCTTATTTGCTAATTCATTTATGCCAGTTGGGACATGCACATCGAACATCATTTGACCCTGGGCATTTCTTCCCATTGGCTGAACAATTGCATTTTGTAATGCTACTTGTTGTTTAGCGAGATCACGTATCATACCGCCAGCTTGGCGATGGTATGATTGCCAATGTTGGTAGTAGTCTTTTAATTTAAGTTTACCCTGATCTAGGGCTTTACCAAATTTTTCTGTGTCACTTGCTAAAGATACAAAGTGCGTATTGAATTGATTGCTTTTTCTTAATATATCTGAAAAAGCATTATTTGTTGCATTTATTTGTTGCGTTAATGCAACGTTTGAAGAACCTAATTTTTGCTGTAAAAGAGTAAGTTGTGATACTGCTTTATGTATCTGACTTATTAAACCAGAAAAATCAGCATTGGCGGTTATATTAGTATTTATATTTTCAGCCACTTATTTACTCCTCGGTATACCCCAATCCTTGATTTATACCGAAACCTTTTGATGCAGCAGCATTTCCACGAAGTGCAATCACGTCATTTTTAATTCCGTTGATGCCTTGCGCTCTCATTTGAATTTCTTCAAAAGTTGGATGTAATTTTTCATCCTCTTCTGCTTCATCCTCCCCTAGATTTATTCCCTGCAGAGACGCTAGGAATCTTCTATTGTCATCTTCCTTTTTACTTATAGACTTTAACAATTGTATAAGTTCTGGCATTGAAAGATTTTCTTCTAGTTCTTCAAAGTTTTTCCATCTACCAGATAAAAAAACTTGTGCTTCTAAGGCGGCTAAGTCTAGTTCTGACCAGCTAGAACTGCTGCCGCCAGTAGATTTGGGTCGTCCATCTTCATTCCGCCACAAACTTCAAGAATGCGATTAATGGTTGGAACATCCAACGCATCTTCAAAAGCATCTTTGTTTGCAACAAGTTCTGGAAGTTGTTTTTCCAAAGCTACTCCGCAAGCCTCAATTAAAATATTTAGAGTGTCTTCTTCTCCTGTAACATCTGCTGTCTTCTGAATGACAGTCATGAACTTTCTAAGTTCTTTAATGGTAAGGGGTTTTAGTTTTACCTTTGATCCGTTTTGCAATTCAATTTCTTGAACGTCATATACTGTTGTTGCCAAAATTATCCTCCTTGGATACTCCATATCATTATAGCAAAAATACTAGCATAAGCAAATAACGAGGCCCCCATTTCTGAGGGCCTGTTATATTATTAAATTGTTATTAAATTGTATTAAGCTTCAATTACACGGTCAATAATCTTACCGTATTCTGCCCCTGCATATGCTGCATCAGGAAGAAGACGGAAGGTTACTGGAAATACAGTTGGATTGTTACGAGCCAATGTAAATTGTGATTGCTGTACTGAAAGTACACGACGTGCATAATATACACGCTCACGCTTCTTATTAGCTGTGTTACGTGGTGCCAAACCGACAGCGATTAGCTGACGCTCTGTTGGCTCCTGTCCCAAGGCTCCCGCTTCGAGACCAAGTGCATCGTTTGAAAGAGTTGATGCTCCCTGACCAAATACACGAAGAACGTTTTCTAGTGTTGCTTCGGTAAATTCAGTTGCAAGCATAACTTCCATAGACTCCTTGAAAAGTTTTGCTGTATCAAGAAGCTGATCCACAGTCACAGAACCGTATGTTGGGTTATATGTAATCTGAAGACCATTGTTTG
>Ga0255155_1000670_pt1 | contig 7821 bp, 5 predicted proteins | sample Atl_Atl_RepC_8h_FD_186025 | JGI IMG/M metagenome (GOLD analysis project Ga0255155, IMG submission 186025) | Freshwater microbial communities from Altamaha River, Georgia, United States - Atl_Atl_RepC_8h | ecosystem: Environmental > Aquatic > Freshwater > River | place: USA: Georgia | collected...
GAGCTATCGGCATGGGCCTCCGTGAGGGGGCTCGGAACCACCCTGGGGGACCCCCCTCCTGGCTTCGGCTGGGAGGCGGGAGAAACCGGGGGGTAGCCGATAGCTCGGCGTGTAAGTGGGAGGGGTAGCGGGGCAACCCGCCCTCCCATCGGCGAGGCAGGAACCCTAGGCGCCCGCGCTCGCGTACCGCATGCCCTACCCGAGCTCCGCAACCTCGTAGGGAACGGGCTACCGAGGCTTGCCTCGGTCAGGTGCGCGTGTCGCGGTAAAGGGGATAAACCGCCACCTCTGGGACGACCAGAGGTGCCCACACGGCCGAACGCGGGAAGGCCCGGGCCGGGGGCCCAGGGGGCCGCCACCCCACTAACCTGGGCGCTCTGGTAGGGCGGGGGAGTAGGACAGCCGTACCCTGGAACGGGGAGGGCCCAACGAAAACCCGTCCGAACCGGGCTGGGAGACCGGATCAGTAGGCTAAACCCCGCCTGCTCCCGTGGGGGTGCGTCCACCCTGCGGTGTGGGTTGGGGGACGATGCGCATACGTTATACGCCGAAAGTCCGGACCGGCAGATGGACCTCGGCACCACTTGGGGGCGGGGTTTTCCCGCCCCGACAACCGGGAGAGGGATCCCGAGGGGAAGGTGGAGTACCCGAGGGGACGTTGACGATCACGACCACAGGCGCTTACCCCCACCGGGGGAAGCCTCCGGGAGGAGGTGGATCCTGGCCACAGGGGGGAGCGTGGCGGCCACGGGTCTAACCGTGGCGGCGGAGGCCGGCCATACGGCCAGCCACGGCGTGCTCCCGGCCGTACGGGAGGGCGCGGTCCGGCCCACGGGACCAGCCACGGCGTTCCTCCGGCCGTACAGGGGGAAACCGCTGGGCGGGCGCGCGTGAAAGGGGGAGATGCACAGAGGTAGCGTGAGAGTTGACTGCGTGAGCGAGTGGAGCTAACCGCACCAGCGGCGTGGAGAACGGTCATGGCAAAAGGCCCCCGGGGTTACCCCCGGGGGATCTTCGTTTTGCCCCTCGTTCGCCTTCGCAAAAATTGCCCTCCCAGGTGTGCGTGCGCTATCTCCCCGAAAGCGCGTGCGCGTTCCCCTCCTAACGGGGGGTTTACCGCGTCCTGCACGGGCAAAACCATCGCGCACGCTATGCGCACGGATGCGCACGCATGGGAAAGGAGTGCCGTCCTGGACGGCACAGGGTGCGTGCGCGTTCTCCCTCCCGTCCAGGACGGCGTTCCCGGGAAAACGCGCACGCGCCTCACGCCCCCACCTCCTCACGCCGCTTCACCCGGGCCCGGGCGATGGGCTCAAGCCGGGGCGGGTTTCCGGCCCAAAGCCCCAGAAGCTCCACCTCCTTCACTTCCGGCCAGGCCTCCTCCAGGAAGGCCAGCCGCTCCACCAGCCAGGCCTCGAGGCTCGGGGCGTTCTGCCCGGGCCAGGCGGCGTGGGCCTCCAGGTCCTCCTCCGAGGGGAGGGCCAGGGCCCAGTAGAGCACCCGGCCATCGGCCACCACCCGGAGCTTGGGCGGGCGCATGGCGCGCACCTTGGCGGCCAAGGCCGGGGCCAGGGTGATGAGCTTCCGCCATGGGCTCACAGCTCCACCTCCACCTCGTCTTCCTCGGGCCGGGGGCGGGGGGCGGTGATGCGAAAGACGCGCCCCCCAAGCCCTTGGGCCACCTCCGCCAGGGCGCGTGCGCGTTCTTCCGGTCCTTGCGATGGGGAAGCCACTTCCGAACGCGCACGGGGTTTTTCCTCTCCAGAAGGGCGTTCCTCGGGGGGGCGTGCGCGGTCGTGCGCATGGCGTGCGCGTTGGTTTTCCTCGTACTGGAGGGCGTTTTCCTCGGTTTTTGAGGGGAACGCGCACGCGGTTTGGGGGAGAAAGAGCACGCACGTTTCCCCGGTGAGGGGGTGCACGTAGCTTCCCCCCTCCCCCAGCTCCCGGGCCAACCGCTCGGGCTCGGGGAGGAGCCGGAAGGCGGCCTCCTCTAAGGGGGCCCCCTCCACGGGGCGGATGGCCAGGCGGTTTCCGTCCCTCTGCACGTCCACTAGCCCGGCGGCCTCGGCCTGGTCCACCCACTTCTGCACCGTGCGCTTGGCCCAGCGCAGGTGCCGGGCCAGGTCCTTCACATAGACGGCCACACTTCCCTCGGGGATGTTCTTCCCGGCGGCCTCCTCCACCTTGGCCTCGTGCACCTCCCGCACGGCCACGGCCAGGGCCAGGGCCTGCGGGCTCACGGTGTGGACGCTCCGGGCCATGGGACGCGCGGCCAAGTGGTAGGCCAGGGCGTAGTCCTCCAGGGCGGCCACCAAACGCCCCTCCCGCTCCTCCCTCCGGGCGTGGTGGAGGAGGGCCACCACCTTGACCAGGGTGAGGAAGCGGCCAAAGTCCCTCCGAAGCCGGGTCAGGTCCTCGGGGAGGTCCTGGGCCTCCAGAAGCCGGGCGATGGCCGGGGCGTAAGGGACCACCACCTCCTTCTGAGGAAGGAGCTCGTAGAGAGCGTGCCAGGGGGTAGGGTCCACCTCGGGAAGGGCCCCCCTGGCCTCCCGTTCCGCCAGGGCCTGGACCACCCGGAGGGTGTGGCCCTTGCTGTCGTCCATGTAGAGGGAGAAGGTGCGGGTTTCGTTGTCCTCCTTGGTGAGCCCCTTGGTGAGCGTGGTGATGAGCCCGGTGGGGCCGGGGCGGACGATTTCCCGGGCGGCCATGCGCCCCTGGGGGGTTTTCTCCACGGTCAGGTAGCGGATTTGCCCTTCCGAGAGGAGGGTGCGCACCAGGTACAAGACCTCCTCCGAGCTCAGCCCGTCCTCCTCGTAGAGCACCAGGTGGCGGTGCCGGAAGTCCAAATCCGCGTACACCAACGCCTTGGCGCTCATGCTGGAAAGCTCGTAGTAGCCCCTGGGGGGGATGAGGGCCAGGGTCTGCTTCACCAGGAAAGACTTCCCCGAGGAGGAACGCCCCTTGACCAAGACGCTGATGGGGGCTTCCGTCCTGGCGGAAAGTAGGGCCAGGTAGAGAAGCCCCCTGTTCTCCTCCTCCCCCACCACCCCGAGCTCCCCAATGGTCCGGATGGCCCGGTGAAGGAGGGCGGGGTCCTCGGAGAGCTCCCGGGCGGCCTCCCGGGCTTCGGGGGTGATGGGGGGCGCTTCCTCCTCCCGGGCCTGAGCGTCCCGCGTGGCCCGGTAGCGGGCCCAGTCCTTCCGGAGGGCCCCTACGCTCACCCCGGTCTTCTTCTTGAGGGTCAGGAAGAGGGCTTCCACCTCGGAGTCCAAAAGCCCCCCCTCGTAGATGCCCCTGAAGAGCTCGGGGAGGAGGGCGGGGAGGGTTTCCGGCTTGGCCCCTTCCACCCGCTTGAGGAGGTCTTGGAAGGTCATGCCCACCTCCTCATCCAGGCGTACACGGCATAGGCCCGGGCCAGCTGGTAGGGTGTGTGTTGAGGGAACCTCCCGCGCACGGTGCCCTCCTACCGCCCCCCGTTTCTACGGGGGGTCTGGTCCGTGAGCTCCTCCAACCGCCCCTCCAGGATGGCCTGGGCCACGCGCATGGGGATGAGGAGGCGCTTGCCCAGCCGCACGCCGTGCCGCCTCGCCAATGCGTAGGCGAGGTCTCTCCCGACGAGCTTCTCCCCAACGAGCTGCCGAAACTCCGCTACCGTCAAGAGCCGAGGCCGATTTCCCTCGTTCTCGTTCATACCCTGACCCTAGCAACCGGTGCCGTAAGCGCGGTTATTTTAGAAACTTGGCATTTCCATTCGGTTTCCGCCAGATCGGGTGGGGTTTTTGAGTCCTTGGTCATTTGCGGCCGGATCTGGAGGCGAGGGTGGATATACTTCCCTTCAGGGGAGATGGGCACAATGGGCTTCGGTTTAGACCCGAAAGACCTTCGCCCCGGGGACGTCCTCGAGGGCGATTGCTTCCCCGAGCCCGTCCGGGTTATCCAGATCCAGGTGTGGGGCGACCTCTTCCGCCTCGAGGCCGTGGGCACGAGAACCCAGGGGTACTACGACCGCGTCCTCTCCATCCAGGACTTGGGAAGCCTACGGCGGTTCCGGGCGAGCGGAGGTCGGGACTTTGGGGGAGCGCCCGAGGCCTTCTTCCTGGCGGTGGAGGGGCACCGCATCCGCTTCGCCCAGCAGTTTGACCCCCTTTTCGCCGTGAACGTCTCCCAGATTGACCCGCTACCCCACCAGATCGAGGCGGTCTACTTCTACATCCTCCGGAACCCCAGGGTGCGCTTTCTGCTAGCCGACGATCCGGGGGCGGGCAAGACCATCATGGCCGGGTTGCTTCTCAAGGAGCTGAAGTACAGGGGCCTGGTCCAGCGCACCCTGATCGTGGTGCCCGGCCACCTCAAGGACCAGTGGCGGCGGGAGATGAAGGAGCGCTTCGCCGAGACCTTCCTGGTGGTGGACCGGGGGATGGTGGAGGCCAACTGGGGCCGCAACGTCTGGCGGGAACATCCCCAGGTGATCACCTCCATGGACTTCGCTAAGCGGGACGAGGTGCTCGCCTCCTTGGCCGAGGCCGATTGGGACCTGGTGATCGTGGACGAGGCCCACAAGATGACCGCCTACCGCTACGGGGAGAAGACCCACAAGACAGAGCGCTACCGTCTTGGGGAGCTCCTCTCCCGCACCAGCCAGTTTCTCCTCTTCCTCACGGCCACGCCCCACCGGGGTGACCCGGAGAACTTCCGCCTCTTTCTGGACCTCTTGGAGCCCGGTTTCTTCGCCTCCCGGGAGCTCCTCCTCGAGTCCATCGCCCGGAAGGACAACCCCCTTTTCCTGCGCAGGCTCAAGGAAGACCTCAAGGACTTTGAGGGGAGGCGCCTTTTCCCACCCCGCAAGGTCTTTACGGTGACCTACTACCTGAGCGACGAGGAGAAGCTCCTCTACAACGCCGTCACGAGCTACGTGGAAGCCTCCTACAACAAGGCCCTGGCCAGGGAGAAGCGGAACGTGGCCTTCGCGCTCCTCATCCTGCAGCGGAGGCTGGCCTCGAGCGTGCGGGCCGTGCGCCGCTCGCTGGAAAGGCGCCGGGAGCGGCTTGCCCAGCTTTTGGAGGTGGGCCGGTGGCTTGCGGAGCGGGGCGAGGTAGACGAGGAGGCCCTGGAGGACCTGGAGGAATGGGAACGCCTCAAGCGGGAAGAGGATCTGGTGGCGCAACTCACCGCCGCCGAGACCCGGGAGGAGCTGGAGCGCGAGATCGCCCAGCTGGACGAGCTCATTGCCTTGGCCCGGCGGGCCGAGCGGCTGGAGATTGAAACCAAGCTCCGCAAGCTCCGGGAGGTGATGGAGGACGAAAGGCTCCAGCAGACGGGCGAAAAGCTCCTCATCTTCACCGAGTCCCGGGAAACCCTGGAGTACCTCGTGGAGAAGCTTCGGGGGTGGGGGTACTCCGTGGTGTCCCTCCACGGGGGGATGGACCTGGACGCCCGCATCCGGGCCGAGCACGAGTTCCGCGAGCGGGCCCAGGTGATGGTGTCCACCGAGGCGGGCGGGGAAGGCATCAACCTCCAGTTCTGCTCCCTCATGGTCAACTACGACATTCCCTGGAACCCCAACCGCCTGGAGCAGCGGATGGGGCGGGTCCACCGCTACGGCCAGACCAAGGAAGTGCACATCTACAACCTGGTGGCGCTGGACACCCGGGAGGGGAAGGTCCTCGAGGCCCTCTTCCGCAAGCTCAGGGAGATCCAGGAGGCCCTGGGGAGCGACCGGGTCTTTGACGTGGTGGGGGAGGTGCTCCCGGGAAAGAGCCTGAAGGAACTCATCGTGGAGGCTATCGCCAACCGGCGCACCCTGGACGAGATCGTCTGCGAGATTGAGGCCGTGCCCGACCAGGAGGCGGTCCGGCGGGTGCGGGAGGCGGCCCTCGAGGCCCTGGCGGTGCGCCACATTGACCTCACCCAGGTCCTGGGAGAGGAGCGGAGGGCCCGGGAGAACCGCCTGGTGCCGGAGTACATTGAGCGCTTCTTTGAGCGGGCCTGCAGGTTCTTGGGCGTGCCCCTGGAGCGGCGCGGGGACGGCTTATGGCGCGTCCCCCGCGTTCCCCATGAGCTGCGGGACCTTTCCCGGGAGTTCAAGGACCGCTACGGCGAGGTCTTCCCCGAGTACCGGAAGCTGGCCTTCTCCAAGGAGCTGGCCCGGAGGCATCAGGCGGTCCTCGTGGCCCCCGGGCATCCCCTTCTGGAGGCCATCATTGAGCGGCTTCTTTCCCGGTCCGAAGGGGAGCTGAGGCGCGGGGCACTCTTCGCCGACCCCGACGGGAAACTCGAGGGCTTCCTCTGGTTTTTGGAGGTGGAGGTCCGCGACGGGCAAAACCAGGTGGCGGGCAAGCGCCTCTTTGCCGTCTACCAGTCTGAAGCGGGGGAACTCCGCCTCGTTCACCCTTCGGTCCTTTGGGACCTGAAGCCCCTTTCCCCCGGGGAGGCCTCCTTTGACGGCGGCCTTCTGGACGAGGGGAGGGTGGTGGGCTTCGCCATAGAGCAGGCCCTCGAGCCCTACCGCCAGGAGCTTTTGGCCTGGCGGGAACGGGACGCCGAGGTCAAGCGCCGCTACGGCCTGCGCTCCTTGGAGCAGATGCTCCTGGACTCCGAGGCCAAGCTTTTGGAGTACGAGACCCGGCGGGCCCAGGGGGAGAACATCCCCGAGGCCACCCTCCAGAACGAAAGGCGGCGGAAGGAGGAGCTGGAGGCCCGCAAGAAGAGGCTGGAGGAGGCGATTCGGCGGGAGCTTAGCCTCACCGCGGCCGCCCCTCGGGTTCTCGGGGTGGCCCGGGTGGTGCCCCTTGTCAAGGGGGAGGCGGCCATGCGCCCTGACCCCGAGGTGGAGGCCATCGGCATGGAGGTGGCCCTGCGGTACGAGCGGGAGGCGGGGTGGACGCCCGAGGACGTTTCCCGCGAGAACCTGGGCTACGATATCCGTTCCGTGTCCCCTGAAGGCGCCGTTCGCTACATTGAGGTCAAGGCGCGGGCCGCCACGGGCCCCGTGGCCCTGACCCCCAACGAGTGGGTGATGGCTCAGCGCCTGGGGGAGGACTACTGGCTCTACATCGTGGAGCACGCCGCCACCCGCCCGGTGCTCCACCGGGTACAAAACCCGGCGGCCAAGCTTGCGCCCAAAGAGGTGGTGGACGTGGTGCGCTACGTGGTCAACGACTGGAAGAAGGCGGCGGAGAGCAGCTAATCCAATGGCACCAGAGGAGGGCAACCGATCCAATGACTCCGGAGCTAGTCCGAGAACTAATCGCACGGGGCGAAGCCTTGACCCTTGAGTTCAAAGGGGAAGAGAGAAGGCAACTCTCCGAAAACGATCTGGTGGAAACGGTCGTATGCATGGCCAACCGCCCTACACAAGAGATGGGCTACGTCCTCATTGGCGTTGAGGATGATGGCCGGGTGACGGGTGCCCGTCCCCGGGATGCCGGGGGTATAGATCCCTTGCGCATTCAGGCTTTGATCGCAAACCGGACGCGTCCTTCCCTCAGTTGCCGCGTTTGGGTGGTTGAGCTTGAAGGCAAGCCTGTGCTCGTGATCGAGGTGCCACGGTCGTGTAAGGATTTATGTGTAAGGGTCCGTGTTTAATAGGGGGGCACACCTTGGAACGAGGAGGTGCCCCGTGGACCAGGATACCTTGCGGATCTTGCTGAGGGAAGCGGTGCGGGAGACGGTGGCCGAGGTTTTGCAGACGGTTCTGGAGCTGGACCGGACGGCCTTCTTGCAGGTGCACGGAGGCCGCAGGAACGGCTACTACCCCCGCAAGCTGGAGACCACCTTCGGCCAGGTGGACCTGAAGGTCCCTAGGGATCGGGAATCTCGGTA
>Ga0255155_1000691_pt1 | contig 7604 bp, 10 predicted proteins | sample Atl_Atl_RepC_8h_FD_186025 | JGI IMG/M metagenome (GOLD analysis project Ga0255155, IMG submission 186025) | Freshwater microbial communities from Altamaha River, Georgia, United States - Atl_Atl_RepC_8h | ecosystem: Environmental > Aquatic > Freshwater > River | place: USA: Georgia | collected...
ATTCAAAAATGCCCTAGTACTAACTCCTGTTCTTACTCCCATTTCTACTACAGTCTTACATTCATTTGCTAATTCATAAAGTTCATGAACGTTTTCGTTGATATCACTTGTTATTTTTCTTGCTCTTTGATATTCTAAATCAAATATATCAGTCTTTACACTTTTATTTTTACGTTGTTGTGCATAAAAATTTATCATATTATGCGGGATGTCCCAGTTTTTTCCGTTGATAAAATGATCATATGATATCAAATTCTTTGAATCTAATTCAATCCGTTTTGAAATATCACTATCGGGATCGTTAAACTTTGTAAGAGTTTCTGAAATAGTCCCTTTGATTTTATTTGAATTGATTGCGTAAATATTTTTTGCAGACTGTGCAAAGAAATCATCACCATACCAGACTTGATATAAAGATGGTATTATTTTATATGATTCTCTTAGCATAAACATACAAATTCCAAATGCCCACGACTGAGATCCAATAGGTCTTTTGGGATCATAATTTAATTTTACAATCTCTTCCTTTGTATCAATATAGTCATCAATTTTATAATTATTTTGCCTTCCCTGTAAATTTACACCAATTAAGTCTCCATCCGAAAGATTAAAATCAATAATCATATCAAATACTTCAGAAGATACTTCAATATCGTCGTTTAATATACCTATAATTTTAGATTTTGATCTATAATATCCTTCATTCCAAGCAGGATTTACGAAAATATTTTTGCCATATGAAATGATATCAATTTTTGGGTGATTTAAAATCTCGTATGATGGTCTTTTTGATTGGTTGTTATCAATAATAATAATTTTATTAATTGATTTGTGGTCGGCATAAATTTGCAGAGATTCTTTGAAGTTATTTGCAAACCACATAGTTGGAATAATAATATCAATCATAGATTATAACTCTTTTCAAAATTTCCTTTATACATTTTATTACCAATATGAGATACTGTGTGCTTTGGGTTTAACCAAATATCGTATCCCAACTCAGTTATTTTTTTAGTTAATGCAATATCTTCTCCAACAAAACTTCCGTTTTCAAAGGTATACTCACAAATATTTTTTAAAGGCTTGTTGCGAAACAGTAATTCTGTGTTTGTATTCCACAAATCAACAATAACTTTACGAGTCAATTTGAGAAATCCTGTCCCGCATTTTTTAATTTTGATGTATCCATCAACATCTTTTTGTATATCATCATTTAACCACACGTTATATTCAATTTTTTTATCTCCCTTATTTACGACAGGGACCGTTATAACATCTTTTTCTGATTGGATAATTTCAATTAATGCTCTTTCATCCCAATATTCATCATCATCGATGAATACCATTACATCATAATTTTCGTCATAAGCAAGTTTAAAAAGTTCATTCCTAGCCATCGGAAGAATACTTTCATTTGCTAGAAAAACACATTTAATATCTAAATTGTTTTTAAGTCCTAATTTAATAGATTCACATAAACTATGGACGAAATAAGCATCAACTTTTTGATCAAGACACGGTGTAGCAATTAAAACTTTTTTCATATAGTCTCATACATCATATACTATGTATGAGACTATAATATCAAGAGTTTTCTAGTAAATCTAATCTAGTTTTTAATATATCAACTTCTTCTGATAATTCCTTCACTGCATTTACAAGAACTGGAATCATATGATCTGATGTCAGTTTTAGATTTTCTGGATCTTTTGAATCCACAATAACAGGATTTTCTCCTTCTGCTTCTAAAACATTCTGAGCACTGAATCCATATCTGCGTTTTCCTTCATCATCTTTTAATTCACCAGTTTCACGGTTTTTGAATGCATATTCAATAGGAGTAATATTTTGAAGGAATCCTCTACCGTGAGGAACAGGTCCAAAAATACACTTATCACGACAGTCAGAAACTACTGTCCAAGCAACTTGAATAAGAGCATTTGTATGAGCATTATTTCCCATAATAATGTGATTGTTTTGTGTTGTGACATTACACAATCCACCCACTCCAACTCCAGAACTACATCCAAAGAAGATATTATTGGATCCAGTGGTGTTGTTGCGACCAGCAGCAGTTCCAAAGAAGTTGTTGTAGCATCCAGTGGTGTTGCAGCAACCAGCATTAAATCCAAAGAAGTTGTTGTTGGATCCAGTGGTGTTGGAGTAACCAGCATATCTTCCAATAAAGGTGTTGTAGCATCCAGTGGTGTTTCTGAAACCAGCACTTTCTCCAAAGAAGTTGTTGCAGGATCCATTGGCGTTGCAGTAACCAGCACTACTTCCAAAGAAGTTGTTGTTGCATCCAGAGGTGTTAAATCGACCAGCATTACATCCAAAGAAGGTGTTGTTGGATCCAGAGGTGTTGGAGAAACCAGCACTTTGTCCAAAGAAGTTGTTGTGGCATCCAGTGGTGTTGCAGTAACCAGCACTATTTCCAATAAAGGTGTTGTAACGTCCAGTGGTGTTGTATCGACCAGCACTACTTCCAATGAAGGTGTTATTGGATCCAGTGGTGTTGGAGAAACCAGCACATCTTCCAATAAAGGTGTTAGCGACTCCAAGGGTGTTGCATCGACCAGCACTCTCTCCAAAGAAGTTGTTGAAGTTTCCAGTGGTGTTGCTGGATCCAGCAAATGGTCCAAAGAAGTTGTTGTTGATTCCAGTGGTGTTGGAGAAACCAGCACTATTTCCAAAGAAGTTGTTATTGTCTCCAAAGGTGTTGCATCGACCAGCATATCTTCCAATAAAGGTGTTGCTGTTTCCAGAGGTGTTGGAGCAACCAGCACTTAATCCAAAGAAGGTGTTATTGGCTCCAGCGGTGTTGGAGCAACCAGCACTTCTTCCAATAAAGGTGTTGTGGCATCCAGTGGTGTTGTTGCGACCAGCATTACATCCAAAGAAGTTGTTGTAGGATCCAGTGGTGTTGTATCGACCAGCATTACGTCCAATAAAGGTGTTGTTGGATCCAGTGGTGTTGCATCGACCAGTATAACATCCAAAGAAGGTGTTGTAGGATCCAGTAGTGTTGTATCGACCAGCACCATATCCAATAAAGGTGTTGTTAGTTCCAGTGGTGTTGCAGTAACCAGCACTAGCTCCAATAAAGGTGTTGTTGGATCCAGTGGTGTTGTATCGACCAGCAAAAGGTCCAAAGAAGTTGTTGTTAAATCCCGTGGTGTTGGAGTAACCAGCATATCTTCCAATAAAGGTGTTGTAGACTCCAGTGGTGTTGCAGTAACCAGCACTTATTCCAAAGAAGTTGTTGTCACGTCCAGTGGTGTTTCTGAAACCAGCACTTTCTCCAAAGAAGTTGTTGCAGGATCCAGTGGTGGTGCAGTAACCAGCACATCTTCCAAAGAAGTTGTTGTTAAATCCAGTGGTGTTGTATCGACCAGCTTTGGATCCAATAAAGGTGTTGTGGCATCCAGTGGTGTTTCTGCAACCAGTATATTGTCCAAAGAAGTTGTTGTTGGATCCATCGGTATTGCACTGACCAGCACAATAACCAGCAAAGAAGTTGTGTAATCCATAGCCACCACCATTTCCTGCTTCTGAACTATAGATGGTTCCACAAGAACCACTTAAAGTGAATTCTCCACTAAATGCAGATCCATTAATAAAAAGACCATTATCATTAACCTTTAGTCTTTCACAAGTACCAGCAGCAAGAACTACAGTATTTGTAAGTCCATAAGTTCCAGTATAAGTACCAATTATGAGGTTATTAGATCCTATTACTACGGAGCAACCAGCATTACATCCAAAGAAGGTGTTGTTGGATCCAGAGGTGTTGGAGAAACCAGCACTTTGTCCAAAGAAGTTGTTGTGGCATCCAGTGGTGTTGAAGCCACCAGCACTAAGTCCAAAGAAGTTGTTGTAGCATCCAGTGGTGTTGAAGAAACCAGCAGCATTTCCAAAGAAGGTGTTGTTGGATCCAGTGGTGTTTAAGGCACCAGCACTTTGTCCAATAAAGGTGTTGTAGGATCCAGTGGTGTTGGAGGAACCAGCACCTTGTCCAAAGAAGTTGTTGTTGCATCCAATGGTGTTGGAGCAACCAGCAGAAGGTCCAAAGAAGTTGTTGTTGAATCCAGAGGTGTTTTGGTTACCAGCCCAGCCTCCAAAGAAGTTGTTATTGGTTCCAGTGGTGTTGTTTTCACCAGCAGCACGTCCAATAAAGGTGTTGTAGGATCCAGTGGTGTTGCATCGACCAGCACAATAACCAGCAAAGAAGTTGCTGCCTCCATAACCACCATTTCCTGCTTGTGAACTATGAATGGTTCCACAAGAACCACTTAAAGTGAATTCTCCACCACCACCACCAGTAAATGCAGATCCATTAATAAAAAGACCACTATCATTAACCTTAAGTCTTTGGCAACTACCAGCAGCAAGAACTACAGTATTTGTAAGTCCATAAGTTCCACAATAAGAACCAATTATGAGGTTATTAGATCCTGTTACTACGGAGCAACCAGCATTACATCCAAAGAAGGTGTTGTTGGATCCAGAGGTGTTGGAGAAACCAGCACTTTGTCCAAAGAAGTTGTTGTGGCATCCAGTGGTGTTGTATCGACCAGCATTACATCCAAAGAAGGTGTTGTAGGATCCAGAGGTGTTGGAGAAACCAGCAGCATTTCCAAAGAAGGTGTTGTTGGATCCAGTGGTGTTTAAGGCACCAGCACTTTGTCCAATAAAGTTGTTGTAGGATCCAGTGGTGTTGGAGTAACCAGCAAAAGGTCCAAAGAAGTTGTTGCTGCCTCCACTGGTGTTGGAGTAACCAGCATTATATCCAAAGAAGGTGTTGTTGGATCCAGTGGTGTTGAAGAAACCAGCATTACATCCAAAGAAGGTGTTGTAGGATCCAGAGGTGTTGGAGAAACCAGCATAATATCCAAAGAAGTTGTTGTAGTATCCAGTGGTGTTGTTTTCACCAGCACCACGTCCAAAGAAGTTGTTATGCCTTCCAGAGGTGTTTTTGTAACCAGCACCATCTCCAAAGAAGTTGTTGTTCGATCCAGAGGTGGTGCAGTAACCAGCACATCTTCCAAAGAAGTTGTTGTTCGATCCCCAGGTGTTGTAGAAACCAGTATATTGTCCAAAGAAGTTGTTGTTGGATCCATCGGTATTGCACTGACCAGCACAATAACCAGCAAAGAAGTTGTGTAATCCATAGCCACCAGTTCCTGCTTCTGAACTATAGATGGTTCCACAAGAACCACTTAAAGTGAATTCTCCACCTGCACTAAATGCAGATGTAGTAACTCCAGTAACAAGACCCTTTGCGTTAACAGTAATGCTTGGAATTGAAGTTGAAGAACCAAAAGTTCCTACATCAGTATTAACAGTTGCAAGAGTAGTAGTAGTATTAACTGAAGTAACATCGCCAGTTAAATTAGGAATATTTGTTGTACTAGTAGCAGTACCAGTAAGACTTCCTACAAATCCACCTGAAGAAGTAATGATGCCACTAAAGTTTCCTGATGTTGCAGTGATAATACCAACAGAAATATCAGGAGTTCCAGTAAGTCCTTGAGCATTAGTAGCAATACCTGCAGTAGTTGCATAGGTTGCTATTCCTGCTGAAGATGCATAAGTTATTGCCACATATGGCAAATTAGTCCAAGAAGTTGTTCCAGTTCCTATTTTAAATTTATTAGTATCAAGCTCAAGTCCCAATTCTCCTTCTGCAAGAACTGGGTTTATATTGGTCCATTCTGTAGAAGATCCTCTTCTAAATTGAATTTGAGTTGCCATTATTTTTAAACTCCTCCTCCGTTTATTGAAGTAATGCCACCATATACCGAACTTGGAACACCACCATCAAGATTTATATAAGGATCTATTAAAATATTTGCCACAGATGACGATGAAGAAGAAACAGATACTCCAGTACCAACAAAATTAATAGTAGTAAATCCTAATCCAACCAATACATAATTATCACGAATTGCTATTCCATTAAAACTATTTATTAAACCACCAGGTCCATAAAAAGAAGAAGCAGTAACTGATCCAGTGACATTAGTATTTCCATTAACAATCAGAGCAGTAGATCCAGATCCAACAATAATGCTACCCGACTGTGCTCCATAACCTAATGTAGAAATTCCACTTACATTTAAATTATTAAAATTATTTGGAGCAATTTCAATCGCAGACTCAATCGTTGCTAATGTAGTAGAATCTAAAGAAGTAATATTTTTGAGTTGGAAATTACTACTAATAACTTCAGTAGATCCAATACTTAAACTTCCTAGGGTTCCAATTCCCAGATAACTTAAATTTGTACCAGATAGATTAGTAACAATTCCAATGTTACCATTTAAAGAAGTAAATCTACCTGTACTATAAGTTAATGTAGTTCCACTAATAGATGATACATCTGCACTCGAAGTAACAGTTAAATTAGATACAGATGCAATCCCACCAATTACATTAGTTGCAGTGGTTATAGTACCAACAATTGTCGGTACTGTTAAAGTTCCAGTAAAAAACCCATCCCCAACGACATGTAATTCTACCGTTGGAGATGAAGTTTTAATACCTATTTTGTCTACATCAATGACCATTCTCTGGTCATTGATGATTGGTAAACCTAGTATTTCTAGTGCCATTTATTTCCCACTAGACAGTGTGCTACTACTATTTAGCAGTAGCACACATTCGTCTATTATCAACCTAGTTTTGCTTTCAGTTCAGCAACTTCTGCAGAAAGTTCCTTAACAGATTCGATAAGAAGACCAATCAGACCGTTATAGTTAACAGTCTTAGTTTCCCCATCACTTACCAGTTCAGGAAGAACTACTTCTACGTCTTGTGCAATAACACCACCAGATGATTCACCATTCTCTTTCCATGTGAAGGTTACACCGTTAATTTGTGCAACTTTAGCAAGAGGTTCTGCAATAACAGTGATATTATCCTTGAGTCTTCTATCAGAAGTTGAGTTGAAGTCTCCTGCAGTTATGATTCCAGTAACACTAACGTCACTGTTAACAGTAACTTGCTGACTAAATGTTGCAATTCCTGCAACGGCCAACCAACCACCAACGTTCAGGTTCTTCTCAATTCCTACACCACCCTCAACAACAAGAGCACCAGTGTCTTTATCAGTTGACTGAGTAGTAGTACTGATTCCGACTTCCTTAACAAAAGTTGAAATTCCAGAAACTGTGATATCATCAAAGTTATTTGGTGATATCTGCAGTGCTGCTTCCAGAGTTGCCTTGGTTGTTGCGTCAATGGTAGCAATATTTTGAAGTTCCTTAGTAGAACTTACAATCTGACTTCCAGCAATACTTAAGGAATTAGCAGATACAGATCCAGTAATTCTTGCGTTACCTTGTACATTGAGAGTCTCAGTGAGGGAAGTAGTATTGATACCCAATCTATTAGTAGATGGATTAAATCTAATTCCTTCATCAACTCTTAAAGTTTCAGACAGAGTTGAAGATGAATTCTCTACAAATGAGAGGTAGTATGAAGCATCTGTAGAAGTTGCAGTTGTGTCAATTAAAGTAGCACGAGTTGCAGTAGATGCTGTACCAGTAACTGTACCACTAAAAGAACCAGAGAATGTGGTAGCAGTGATAACACCAGTAGAA
>Ga0255155_1000709_pt1 | contig 7507 bp, 14 predicted proteins | sample Atl_Atl_RepC_8h_FD_186025 | JGI IMG/M metagenome (GOLD analysis project Ga0255155, IMG submission 186025) | Freshwater microbial communities from Altamaha River, Georgia, United States - Atl_Atl_RepC_8h | ecosystem: Environmental > Aquatic > Freshwater > River | place: USA: Georgia | collected...
GAGCCGTATCGGGAATTTCGTAAGGTAGCGATGAAATATTTTACTGGCGACGCCGAGATGAAGGATAAAAAGAAATGAAAAAAGAAAACGACAATTCGGCGTTCCCGCTGCCGGACATCTATTACCCGAACGGCGACATCGAATATGGCAGCGGTGGACTCACCAAGAGAGAATATGCCGCGATTCATCTTCGCGTGCCTCAGTCGGGCAACGAAGAACTCGACGCCATGATCCGCGAGGCGCAGCGAAACGAACTGGCGGCGCAAGCGATGCAGGGATTACTTGCTAATCCTGATGTAAAACATATTGAGTTTGTTGCGCCTACAGCCTACACAATGGCCGACGCGATGCTGAAGGAGGATGAGAAATGAAAAAAGAAACAGGCGGCCCCGCGTTTCCACATGGAATGGCATTTCAAGGCATGACCCTGCGCGACTACTTTGCGGCGCAAGCGATGCAGGGACTCGGATCACAGTTGAGCATCTACTCTGTAACCGTGGATGAAGTGGCCGAGTTGTCGTATCGACAGGCCGACGCGATGCTGAAGGAGAGGGAGAAATGAGCGACCGCGAAATTCTGGAACTCGCCGCGAAGGCGATAGGGTTTCAGGTGCAGGGGGAGGCGGACGATATGGTGGTGTACCCCGGTCATCGCGCAGGGGGTTTGGCCGTAATAAACGACCGTGGTGGTTCATCGCTATGGAACCCCATCACCGACGACGGAGATGCCCTGCGGCTGGCGGTGAAGATGAACATCACTGTCCATCCGGGGTTCGTGTACACGCCAACTGGAAGGCTGATCGACTACCGCGATTACGCAAATCGAATTGGGGCAACTCGACTTGCCATCGTGCGCGCCGCTGCTGAGGTCGGGAGGGATATGGGATGACGAACGACGAGAAACTGTTGGCGCAGGCGCTGGAGGCGCTGGCACGGTTTAATTACGACCATCATTGGGGTTCATCCCAACGACCAAACTGGTTTGAAAATTCCATCACCGCCCTGCGCGAGCGGCTTGCGCAGAATCGCGAGATGGACGAGGCCATCGCTGCTGGTGACGGCACGCTGCACGGGGCTATTGACTACTGGCAGGAACGGGCGCTTAAAGCCGAGGCGCGGCTGGCGCAGAAGCCCGAGCAAGCGGGGCCGGTGCAACCGAACGAAGTCCTGTTCGCCGTCGAGATTCCCGAGGGCTACGGCGACGTTCACCCGGAACTGCTGGGCGAGGATGCGTTTAAGGAATGGGTGCGGTGGAGTGTGGTTTCAGCCCCCGAGCCGAGCGCGGAGCCGGTGTGCGTGCATGGCAAGCTGTGGCTATGGCGAAACCATGTCGATGGTCGACCTGAGTATTGGGCTTTTGAAAATCCGTTCCCTGTTCACGAAAACGGTGACCCGCAGACATTAGGCGAGCCATGTGGATACGCCTTGCTTAAGGCGTCACGCAATGGGCGGCCTGATGTTAGCGATGAAGAAGTGATTCGCAAGATTAAGCTGCCGAAGCGCACGCCGCTGACGGATGAAACGCTGTGGGAGATGTGGGTGGAGTCGCCCAGCGATGTTTTGCGTTTCGCACGTGCCATCGAACGGAAGCATGGGATAGGAGAGACGAAATGAAATTCCGAAAGAAACCTGTGGTAATCAAAGCGGTGCAGTGGGACGGCAGTTCGCATACGGCGAACACGTTCATTGGCGAAGACTACGGCAAAGATTGGAGTTACGCCGGTCAAGGTGACAGCGCCATCATCATCCCGACGCTGGAAGGTGTCCATCGCGGGAGCTTGGGGACTGGATAATCAGAGGTGTGAAGGGTGAGTTTTACTTTTGCAAACCGGATATCTTTGAGGCGACCTACGAGAAGGTGGAAGAATGAACGTTGTGAAGATCGATGCGAAGCCGAACGAGAGTGTAATCACTCTTCTGAAGGAACAGCTTGAGCAAGCGGAGCGCGGAGAGATCGTGCGTGTCGGGATTATTGCAGAACTTCCGGGCGGTGAATGGCAGACTTCTTTTTCTGCCTCCGCAGATAGGCGCGTTGACGCGGCGATGATGATAGAGCTTGCCATGCGCCGTTTAGGTTTTTTGTGGAGCGATAGATGAATAAATACCCATACCCTGAACGAGACGCGAACTACGTGATCGGCGTTGATGTTGGCGATAACCCCAAACACAACCCGGAGCAGCACGATCCGGTGAACCATCCCAAGCACTACACGCAGCACCCGAGCGGGGTCGAGTGCATCCAGATCACCGAGCATATGGGATTCAATCTCGGCAACGCGGTGAAGTACATCTGGCGTGCGGACTTAAAGCACGACGCCATCGAGGATATGGAGAAGGCGGTGTGGTATATCCAGCGTGAGATTCAAAAACGGAAGAAGCATGCGGCTCGTCAAGATTAACGCGGTGCTGTTCGCAAAGATGATGAAGATGTTGACGGCAGAGGACGGGGCAACGTGGACGCAGATCGCTAATGCAACCGGACTGCACCGGAACACGGTAGGTAACTACGTGCGGGAGATGTATAAGCAACGTGTGGTATACGTCTGCGGCTGGGAGCGAGACGGCCGTGCCTCCTACTCCATCCGGGTATTCAAGCTTGGGAGCGAGCGGGATGTGAAGCGCCCCGTGCAAACCCGTGCCGAGATCGCGCGGCGGTATAAAACGAAGCTCAAGCTTAAAGAACAAAACGCATTTCTATATGGGCGGGCAGCATGAACGGCAGGAGGTTTTGCACAAAGTGTCAGCGGTCGATGCCGCTGGCGGGCGGTGGAGAATTGTCCGGGCAGTACCGCCCGGTATGGATTTGCGTCGAATGTATGGAACACCGGATTAAAAAACAGGCAAAGAGTAAGGTGCGATTAAACCGAAAACAGATTACACTGAACGCTGAAGCCCGCCGCCGTCTGGAAGCGATGCGGGATATGCAAGGCACTAGCAATTCGCTATCAGGAGATGAAGATGCCATACGTGAACAAACCCCGCCCTTACAAACGTGAGTATGAAAACTACGACGGTACCGAGGCGGTAAAGAAGAAGCGTGCGCAACGAAACAAAGCCCGACGCATCATGGAACGCGCCGGTATGGTCCACAAAGGAGATGGCAAGGATGTCGACCACAAAACACCCCTCAGCCGGGGTGGAAATACTACCCGCAGGAACCTCCGGGTTAAATCTGCTAGCGACAACCGCAGCTTCCCCCGAAACCCTGACCACGGCGTTAAGCGGAACAAGTAGCATAAGTAGTACGTGGCACTGCGACCTCCCTTTGCTATCTGCTACAGACTAAAGTAATGGACATTATCGAAAATAAGCTCTTGCTCGTGCGCACCCGCACCCCTGCCCGTATAACGAGCGAAATTGCAAAGAGCAAAGTAGTCGGCACGGTCGAAGGCGTTGCAGAAGTCGCCGTGCATTGGGGTCTTAGCGAAGCACAGGCGCTAAGACGGGTAGGGTTTAAGCATGTGCCGTCCCCCATCAATCGGGACTACGCATGGCCCGGCGTCTACCCCCCGATGAAACACCAGCGCGAGACAGCGGCGTTTCTTAGCATCAACCGGCGTGCGTTCTGTTTCAACGAGCAAGGCACCGGCAAAACGGCATCGGCTATTTGGGCCGCCGACTACCTTCTCGATAAGGGCGTAATAAACCGAGTGTTGGTGATCTGTCCGCTGTCGATTATGCAAGCTGCATGGCAAGCCGACCTGTTCAAGTTTGCGGTGCATCGCAACGTAAGCGTGGCTTACGGCAGCCGCCTGAAGCGTATCGAGTCAATTAACAGCAACGCTGACTTCGTCATCATCAACTTCGATGGCGTTGAGGTAATACAGAAAGAAATTGCCGCTGGCGGTTTTGACTTGATAATCGTCGACGAGGCAAATGCTTACAAGAACCCGCGCACCCAGCGGTTCAAAGTTCTTCAGAAGCTGATGTCCCCGACGACGTGGCTGTGGATGATGACGGGCACACCCGCTGCGCAATCCCCGCTCGATGCTTACGGCCTAGCGAGGATGTGTGTGCCGGAGCGCGCACCGTTGCTGTACGGCGCGTATCGAGACATGGTCATGCAGCAACTCACCCGTTTTAAGTGGATACCTAAACCCAGCGCGCAGCAGGTAGTGCACAAGCTATTGCAGCCAGCCATTCGCTATACCAAAGATGAGTGCCTCGATCTACCGGAAATAACCCACACGTATCGCTATGCCCCCCTGACTGCCCAGCAGTCCAAGTTCTACAAACAACTGAAGAAAGATTTACTGTTCCAAGCCGCCGGGGAGGATGTATCAGCGGTCAACGCCGCTGCAAACCTGACTAAATTACTACAGATATCAGGCGGTGCCGTATACACCGATACGAAGAGCGTGATTGAGTTTGACGTATCGAACCGGCTGAACACTGTGCTTGAGGTAATCGAGGAGGCTACCCACAAGGTATTGGTGTTTATACCCTTCACGCACACAATATCTTTGCTTGAAGATTTCCTAACAAAGAATGGAGTTACCTGCGAAATAATTAACGGCAGCGTGCCAGTCGCCAAGCGCACCGACATCTTCAAGCGATTCCAAGAGACGGACCAGACGAAAGTGCTGTTGATTCAGCCGCAAGCCGCTGCACACGGGGTTACACTTACCGCCGCGAATGTAGTAATCTGGTACGCTCCGGTGACTTCAATCGACACTTACCTTCAGGCGAATGCCCGCGTGCATCGTCAGGGGCAAGCAAACCCGACGACGGTAGTGCATATCGAAGGAAGCCCGGTGGAAACCAAGCTGTATAAGATGCTACAAGAGAAGCTCGACTTTCACACCGGTATCATTGACCTATACCGTAACGAAATTAATACTTGACAAAGTATAGATTACGACTAGAATGTACGCCGCAGCCTGTTGTTCCCGTTGCGTTTGCATAAGGCGTGAGTGTGCAGCGTAGCGGCGGGACGGACGTTCCCGAACATGAACCCAACCGCGCCAGTGTGTGACTGAGGCTCTTCGCTGTTTCTCCCCTCGGGGCGCACACGGACAGCCGGGAAAGACCGGCCTTATAACTACACATGAGAGAGACGAGATGGACGTATCAATCGACAAGATTGTTGCAACCTATATTAAGATTCGCGACGCGAAAGAAAAGCTGCAGCAGGAATTTAAGCAGCAAGAAGCTGATCTTAACGAGCAGCTTGCAGTGCTCAAGCAACAACTGCTTGAGATTTCAAAAGCCACCGGCGCAACTAGCTTCTCGACGCCGAACGGAACCGCGTATAGGACGGTGAAGTCCCGCTACTGGACTAACGACTGGGGCAGCTTTTACGGATTCGTGCGCGAGCACGGGGCGATGGAACTGCTTGAGAAGCGCATTCACCAGTCGAACATGCGCGAGTTTCTGGAAAACAATCCCGAACTGCATCCGCCGAACCTGAACGTGGATAGCGAGTACGAGATCACCATCAAACGTAAATAAGGAGTAGGACAATGGCAAACGACATGACCCTGTTTAGCAAAGACCTTCCTGACTACCTGCAGGAAGTGGAGCTTGATGACCTTACCAAGTCGCTCGCTGGCAACACCGGCAGCAAGCGTATCAGCATCCGGGGCGGCGTATTCCGTCTGGTGGTGAACGGCGAGGAAGTGGCGAAGAACGAAAGCCGTGCGATGAACATTGTTATCGTGAACGGCGCACCGAAGGTGGCGCGGTCTTTCTATGCTGGCAAATACACGCCGGGCGAAAACAGCACGCCTGATTGCTGGTCGAACGACGGCAACAAACCGGACCCGTCGATTGAATTCCCGCAGCATGCTTCGTGCGACACCTGCCCGCAGAACATCAAGGGTTCGGGGCAAGGTGACTCCCGCGCCTGCCGCTTCTTGCAGCGCCTCGCCGTGCTGTTGGCCGACGACATCAACGGTGATGTATATCAGCTTACGCTGCCGTCGAAGTCGCTGTTCGGTCGCGGCGACGTAGATAAGATGCCGTTCCAGCAGTATGCGAAATACGTCGGTTCGCAGGGGAAAAACATCAACACCCTCGTCACCGAGATGCGGCTGGATTCGGATTCGGACACGCCGAAGCTTACGTTTAAGCCGGTTCGGTTCCTTACTCGTCCTGAGTGGGAGGCTGCTAAGGTTGCTGGTGAAAGCCCCGCCGCCCGCGCTGCAGTCGTGCAGACTCCGGCGCTGAAGAAGAAGGCCACCCCCGCTGCCCTGCCGAAAGCTGCCCCTGCAGCCGTCGAATCTGATGACGCGGAGGTCGAGGAACCCAAGAAGCGCGCATCGAAGAAGAGCGCCGAAGTCGCCCCCAAGAAAGACTTCACCGACGTGATTAGTAGTTGGGCGGATGACTAAGCATGGATACGCGCGGTTACAGCAAACAGACCATAAAGGCTAACGCTGAAGCCGACCAGAAACTCCCCGGCGTAAAGCTGGGGAGGTTTTGTATCCGTAGGGATATCCCGGTCGCGTTCGTATCGGAAAAGCTGGGCGTAAGCCGTGCCAGTATTTACCGATGGTTTCTTGGTGAGTGGGGTCCGCGTCAGGCGCACATAGCCAAAATCGAAGCGTTTCTTAAAGAGTACCGTTAGCGGCGCGGGGGGTTCCGCACCCCTTGCGTCTTCTCTAATAAGCGGAGAGGGGCAGCATGAGTTTACGGACGCTGCTGGCTTCGGTGCTCGCGCCGGAGGGATGGTATTGCATAGTCGGATTGCGCAAGAATGGCGCACCGAAGCAGTTGTTCGTGCAGACCATCGAAGAAGCGGAGCAGGAAGCAGCTAATCTCGATAGCAAAGACTACGACGTTTACTTTGCATGTGCGAAGTATGAAAGTAACAAAAACCGGTCGACCGATAATGTAAAAGCAATTCAGGCGCTGTGGTTGGACATTGACTGCGGCGAGAACAAACCTTACGCAGATCAGGCAGCGGGGCTTACTGCGCTTCGTGAATTCTGCATTGCGCTGAATCTACCCAAGCCCACGATTGTTAACTCCGGGCGGGGGCTGCACGTATACTGGCCGTTTACTGGCGCGGTAGCTCGGCAGGAATGGAAACCGTTAGCTGAACGGTTGAAGGCGCTGTGCGTGGAGAAGGGGCTGCAAGCTGACCCGTCGCGTACCGCCGACGCTGCCTCCATACTGCGCGCACCGGGTTCCCGCAACTTCAAGGATACCCCACCCTCGCCGGTGCAGATATGGAACGAGGGGGCCGCGACCGACGTAGAGACGCTGCGCGTTGCGCTCGGCGTCATGCTGGCAAGCGCCCCCGACTTCACCGACGCTAAGCTAAACGACCTGACGATGTCGCTGATGGGGAACAAGCAGCATCGGTTTAGTCACATTGTTGATAAGATAGTAGCGGGAGAAGGTTGCGCGCAGATTGCTAAGGCAATTGCGGAGCAGGCAACGCTTGAAGAACCTTTATGGAGAGCGGCACTATCCGTAGCACGGCATTGCGTTGACGGCGATACTGCGATCCATAAGCTCTCCCGCAAGCACCCGGACTACGATGCGCAGGCCAAGAAGAAAAG